>Ga0256847_1000140_pt1 | contig 48955 bp, 43 predicted proteins | sample TeddybearmetaG_FD_189099 | JGI IMG/M metagenome (GOLD analysis project Ga0256847, IMG submission 189099) | Hydrothermal vent microbial communities from East Pacific Rise, Pacific Ocean - Teddybear | ecosystem: Environmental > Aquatic > Marine > Hydrothermal vents | place: Pacific Ocean: East...
TCCGCAGTTTCTCAATGTAATTAAAGGAGATATGAGCGTAATTGGTCCAAGACCTGAGCGCCCTGTTTTTGTAAAACAACTTTCGGAACAAATTCCCTTTTATGAAATTCGTCATATTGTTAAGCCCGGAGTGACAGGTTGGGCTCAAGTAAATGCTAAATACGGAGTGTCCGCTGAAGACGCTTTGGAAAAACTGCAATACGATTTATACTATATTAAAAAGAGAAGCTTCTTTTTAGATATAAGCATTGTCATTAAAACTTTGAGTACTATTATTTTCTTCCGAGGGCAATAGTCTGTTGATGCCCAGAAGACTTATAATCTAATTTTCCTCCTTGATGCTTGTCGTCCGTTTGTTTTTCTTCAGATAAGAAACTATATATATGTATCGAACTCCCAATGCCACAAATAATGGGATAAAACCAATTGCGAACTTCTGAACCCCAGTAATCGTATGCAGCACCATGAGCAGCAACATTATTAGTAAGAAAATAACATATCGGTGCAGCCAATTTTTAGGCTGTTTACGTCCAATTGCTACGAAAAAGAGCAAGGAAAAAGGAAAAGCCCAAAGTACATTATAATTGTTCTGTGTAGCCGAATGGTCTGTCGCAAACCAGAGCAGGAGCAATACAACCCCGATCAATCCGGTGGTAAAAAATAGGACCCCATCCAAATACCTACTTCTTGAGCCACGTCGCATATCTCTATACGTAATCCAAATAATAAGTAGGGATAAGAGGCCAAAAACAAACAAAGGACTCATAAAAAAAGGTGCCCCGACTTGCTCCGCTGAATTCTGATATAACACTTGTGTGGTTCTTACCAATGGAACTTGTTGATTGTTTCGATTAATGGTAGCAACGGCGGCGGCTTCAAAAACATATTGGGGTAAAAATTGATGCTGCCAAGGCGTGGCCTCTACATCGGTAACGCTACCAATAGCAGTATCCATACCCAGACTGCCCCAAGAATTAGCAGAGACATTTTGCTGAATAAGCTCTCGAAAGGTCTTCGTTTCAGAAATAAAATCAGGAGTATAATTCACCTTTTCATCAAGTGAAGTGGTGAGCATGTCTCGAATTCGAGTGGCACAATTATCGTAGAAGAAATCGTATTTGTACTTTTTATTTTCGGGTCGAGCGTTGTTCCGAAGAAACCTAAAGAGCTCCGCTTTTTCTTCTGGTCTTAAGTCCAATGTTTGCTCTTTTACCCAACGATTTTGACTTTTGTAATGGTTTAGAAAAGGTAAAAAATTATTCGAACCCATCTCGTAAAGAAGCTTGCCTTGGGCAAATTTTAAATAGAAATTGGGTGTTTCGAAATCATAACGCCCGTAATCATAAATTGTATCGACGCCTATAGTTGGGTCTTGTATGCGAAAAGCGTTGTGACCAAAAGCATCGTTTAAGCTGCTGCCAGGGCCAATAGTAAGGATGCTTATTTTTGCGTCCTCTGAAAGGTTTAATTGTTGTGCTTCTGAAGAAAAATTCAGTAGAAAAAATGAAAGAATAAGGAGGGTAAAAGTGTAGCGCACAGAAAAAGAATTGAAAACAAATATATAAAATGCCCATTAACTAATTTGCATTTCTTCACAATACATGTTACGAGCATTCCATCTTCCTTTAAATAAATAGTATGTAAGGATGAAACTCTACATCACCATTGTTTGACCGGAATTAATTTATCGAAATAAACTCCAATCCAATTTGAGGGAAAAAACGTTCGAATATAAAGCGGCACTTTGGTCACCTATATCGGTCAGTGCATAATCTACTTGAATTCCTTTGTATTTAAATCCAACTCCAATGTTAGGTTGAAATCCAACAGACTCGCTGCCGTCCAATTGCGTAATATTTTGAAAATTACCTGCGCCACCGAGAACAAAAACGATATCCTTAAAACCAATTTGAAAACCAGCTGCAGGAGTCATACTTGTAAAGGATGTGGACACAATGTCGTTGGTTTGCGCAAAACGAAAATTGAAATCTACTTCAGCCAATATCGAAAAATCATGACGGTAGATAAATGTTTTAGCTATTCCCAATTGCAATTTGGGTATAGTGATTTCTGTGCTTTCAGGAAGCTCTTGATTTTGCCCCTCTACAGCCCCGGCGATATCCGCAAACTTTTCTTCATCGATATTCCAAGCATTAAAGGTGGTAGTGATATCACGGGCCATCAATCCAAAATTCCAATCATTTTTAGTTTTGAATTGAACCGCAGCATCCAGACCAAACCCCCATGAGGAGGCAAAGTCACCAATTATTCGGCGTACTACCTTAGCATTAACTCCAATATTTAAACCGTCCAAGGGGAGGGCTCGCGCATAGGAAAAAGTAGCTCCGTAATCGGCTGTGGAAAATAGGCTAATTCGGTTGTAATCAATATTTCCTTGGTCGTCGATAAGTTGAGTGGTATTTAAGATGTCATCCACCCCAAAACGAATGATGGAGAACCCCACGGCACTTTTCTCGTCCAAAGGCATTGCAAATGCAGCATAGTCGTAATTTGCAATGTTCGCAAAGTAAGAGGCGTGCATTAAGGAGAGTTGTTTGTCTTCCAAATTTAATAGTCCGGCAGGATTCCAATAGCCGGAGTTTACATCGCCAGAAGATGCCACTACTGCATTGGCCATACCAAACGCAGCTGCATCCACACCTATATTCAGAAACTCATTTGAGTACTTTCGGGTAGTCTGGGCAAGAAGGGTGCAACTTATCAAAAAGAAAGATGCAAACAGGATCTTTTTCAAGCTATTAATTTTCAACAAATATCTCACAATTTTACACAATACTAAACTATAATTTCAACGACATATTGTATTTTGTTAGGTATAGACGTAAATACTTTGTTATTTTTACAAAAACCGCCAATTTAAATGCTTAAACAGATTCCAAACGCACTTACTTCCCTTAATTTATTATGTGGTTGTGTAGCCTTATTATTTGTAGTTTCGGGCGATTTAGTGACTGCCGCTGTTTTTGCCGGCATGGGTATTGTTTTCGACTTTTTTGATGGCCTAGCTGCCCGTTTGTTCGATGCACATAGTGCGGTAGGGTTACAATTTGACTCGTTGGCCGATATGGTCACTAGTGGTTTGGTCCCTGGTTTTGTGATGGTTCAACTTTTGAGCAAGGCTTATACAGGTGCTTATTTTGAAATAGATCAATTATTTGCTTCTCAAGGTTGGGGTAGTTCGCTACAGTCGTGGTTGCCGCTTATTGGATTGCTTATCGTCGTTGCATCGGGCTATCGTTTGGCGAAGTTTAACGTGGACGAGCGCCAAACAGACAATTTTATTGGTTTGCCAACACCAGCAAATACATTACTCATTTTGAGTCTTACCCTTATTTTAGAATTTCAAGATACGCAATGGGTGAATGAGCTTATTCTTAACTCCTGGTTTTTGGTAGGTTTAACAATTGTAAGTTCCATATTGTTGAATGCTGAATTACCTCTTTTCGCTTTAAAATTTAAGACATGGGATGTTAAAAGTAACAGCAAGCGCTATGTATTTTTAGCATTTTCTTTGGTTTCTTTGGTTTTGCTGAAGTTTTTAGCTATTCCACTTATTATCGTCGTATATATTTTAGTATCTCTGGTTTGGAAAGATCGAACCGCGTAAGGGGTTGAACGGTTTGTTTGAGCTCTTTTGATGGCAATAAGCTATCAAAAAGCGAGTAGTGAAGACCCGACCATCCACAGCTTCAGCGGTGGAGGGATACGCCCTAAAACTCTAATTTCTTTTTTCTCAATTCGAAATTCTGTCCTAGATATACTTTACGTACCATTTCGTCACTAGCGAGCTCTTCGGGTTCTCCGTGTTTTAGAATACTTCCTTCAAACATTAAGTAAGTGCGGTCGGTAATGGCAAGGGTTTCTTGTACGTTGTGATCGGTAATAAGAATACCGATGTTTTTGTTTTTTAACTGAGCCACAATGCGCTGAATATCTTCAACAGCAACAGGGTCTACCCCCGCAAAGGGTTCGTCCAATAAAATAAAATTTGGGTCTGTAGCTAGTGCGCGAGCAATTTCGGTACGTCGACGTTCACCACCACTTAATAAATCGCCACGGCTTTTTCGAATATGACTCAGGCCAAACTCCTCGATGAGCGACTCCATTTTCGCCAACTGTTCTTTTTTAGAGAGCTTTGTGAGCTGTAGTACACTTAAAATATTGTCTTCAATGCTTAACTTTCGAAACACTGAAGCCTCTTGAGCCAAATAACCAATCCCGTTTTGGGCTCGTTTATACATGGGATAGGAAGTAATCTCAGTATTGTCTAGGAAAATACGCCCACCATTCGGTTTAATAAGCCCGACGATCATGTAGAAAGAGGTCGTTTTTCCAGCGCCATTCGGCCCTAATAATCCTACAATTTCGCCTCGGTTCACCTCAATGGTAATTCCCTTAACGACTTTCCTTCCTTTATAGGATTTAACAAGATTTTCAGCTTTTAATTTCATGGGATAAATCTATGGCAATAGTACAATAAAAGTAGGGATTCATTTCTTAATGAAAAACTAAACTTGCGTTTCCAGCGCTTCCCAATATTCGTAAGCACGACGTAAATGTGGAATTACGATGGTTCCTCCTATAAGTAAAGATACACTCATAGCTTCCACGACTTCTTCTTTCGAGAATCCTATTTTATAACATTCCTCCAGATGATAGCGCACACAGTCGTCACAACGCAATACTAGAGAGTTGCCCAATCCAAGTAGTTCTTTTGTTTTCTTCGGAAGCGAGCCTTCAAGGAACGCATTGGTATCGAGATTGAAAATGCGTTTGACAATTTTGTTATTGTCGTCCAACATTTTTTTGTTCATTTTGGCTCGATAGGCATTAAACTCTTCAACTGGATTAGACATTTGTTGCTGCTTTTTTATTCTGTTTTTTAATAATACCACGGGAAATATAAATGCTAATTTCATATAAGATGACCACGGGAATAGCCACAATTATTTGACTCGCAATATCTGGAGGTGTAATGATTGCCGAGAGTATTAAAACTATTACAATCGCAAATTTGCGATACTTTTTCATGAGCTCGGGTGTAACTAAACCAATCTTAGTTAAAAAGTAAATAATAATAGGTAGTTCGAATATGACGCCGCCGGAGAGCGCACAAGCTCTTACCAGGCCAATGTAGCTACCAATGTCAAACTCATTGAGCACCTGAGCACTTACTTGATATTTCCCCAAAAAGTGAATGGAAAGAGGAGTCACTATATAATACCCAAAAAGTACACCAATAAAGAAAAGGAGAGAGGCAACGAAGATAAATCCTCGAGCCGATTTGCGTTCTTTTATATGCAACCCAGGACTAATGAACTGCCAAAACTGGAGTAAAACATAAGGAAAGGCAATTATAAACCCAGCGGTTATTGAAGTCCAAATATGGACAGAAAACTGCCCAGCCATGGTTCTACTTTGGATAGCAAAGGGTAATTCAGTAAAACAAAAACTTTCCAACCCCATCATTCGGGCCGACTTACACAACAACTGATAGGTCGGAAAGTCAGCATCTTTAGGGCCTAGAATGACTACGTCGAAAACGAAGCTTTTAAAAATAAAGGCCACCGTTCCAAAAAGCACAACCGCAATGGTCGATTTGATTAAATGCCAACGCAATTCTTCCAAATGATCTAGGAAGGACATTTCTTTTTCTATACTTTTTAACCTAGCTCCCATTAAATGATACCTTCTTTACTTAGATTATGAATGTGGACCACGCCTGAGTATTTGCCGTCTTTTTCGGCCAAAATTTGTGTGATTCCATGCTTGTCCATCATTTCCATTGCTTCAACGGCCATGGCGTCGTTATCAATATTTTTCGGACTGTGGGTCATAATATCTTTGGCAGTGAGTCCTGCAATATTATCTACTTTGGTCAACATCCGTCTCAAGTCGCCGTCTGTTATAATACCTACGATGACATCATTTTCGACCACAGCAGTTACTCCTAGCAGTTTTTCAGAAATTTCAACAATAACATCTTTTATTCCTGTGTCCATTGAAACTTGAGGAGTTTCATTAAGTGAAGTTAAGTCACTTACTCTCAAGTATAATTTTTTACCTAGAGATCCTCCTGGATGAAATTTAGCAAAATCACGACTAGAAAATCCGCGTAATTCCAATAAAGACATGGCCAAAGCATCTCCCATGACTAGTTGAGCTGTGGTGCTTGTGGTTGGAGCTAAATTATTTGGACATGCTTCTTTCTCAACATAAGCATGGAGTACGTAGTCACATTGCTGTCCCAAGAAAGACTCTCGGTTGGAGGTGAGTCCCATCAACTTATTGCCACTGGCTTTAATTAGCGGGACCAATACTTTAATTTCTGGCGTGTTCCCACTTTTAGAAATACATATAACGGTATCATTCTCCTGAATGATCCCCAAGTCGCCGTGAATGGCATCTGCGGCGTGCATGAAAATGGATGGTGTACCCGTCGAATTGAGTGTAGCCACAATTTTGGTGGCAATATTGGCGCTTTTGCCAATTCCAGTTACAATCACTCTTCCTTTGGATTGATAAATATAATCGACCGCTTCTGCAAACTCATCTCCAACTAAACTGGACAAATGCATAATCGCTTTCCCTTCTGTTTCTATCGTTTTTTTTGCGACTGCAATGATTTTATGATGCATATTCAAAATTTTACACTTTTATTAATTTGTAACTCCTTCAGAAATTAGTATATTTAATTACGCAAAAGCAGGTTAACTGTTTTAGCTCCCCGGTTACCTGACTATAAGATACAACTAAGCCAAATAGGTTGCTAAATTACAATTGTTCTCTAGTTTGTACAATTTTAATTTTGTAACCACAAAAGAAATAAATCACCAATAGTGTGGGCGAAATAGACATATACGCATCCCTGAAGAAATATTTCGGGTTTACGAAATTCAAAGGGCTTCAAGAAGAGGTCATTAAAAGCGTTCTTAAGAATGAGAACACCTTCGTAATCATGCCTACGGGTGGAGGGAAATCTCTTTGTTATCAACTTCCAGCATTAATGAATGAAGGTACAGCGATTGTAGTTTCACCTTTAATTGCATTAATGAAGAACCAAGTGGACGTTCTGCGAAGCCTTTCTTCGGAAACTGGGATAGCACACGTGTTGAATTCTTCCTTGAATAAAACGGAAGTGAAACAAGTGAAGAGCGATATTACCGCTGGCATCACCAAATTACTTTATGTAGCGCCCGAGTCCCTCACCAAAGAGGAGAACATTTCTTTTTTGAATTCGGTTGTCGTTTCTTTTGTTGCGATTGATGAGGCGCATTGCATTAGCGAATGGGGTCATGATTTTAGACCTGAGTATCGGAATTTAAGAAAGATCATTCAACGTATAGGCGACAACATCCCTATTATTGGTTTGACGGCTACGGCGACACCTAAAGTTCAGGAGGATATACTAAAAAACTTGGGAATACAGCATGCCAATACCTTCAAAGCATCTTTTAATAGACCCAATTTATACTATGAAATAAGACCCAAAACTAAAAGTGTTGATGGGGATATAACGCGTTTTGTTAAAGAAAACGAAGGGAAAAGTGGTATCATTTATTGCCTTAGCCGAAAACGGGTAGAGGAATTGGCACAAACATTACAGGTAAACGGAATCAAAGCGGTGCCCTATCATGCAGGTCTGGATGCCAAAACCAGAGTGAGACACCAAGATATGTTTTTAATGGAAGATGCTGATGTGGTCGTTGCTACCATCGCCTTTGGTATGGGAATTGACAAACCAGATGTTCGCTTCGTAATTCATAACGACATACCTAAAAGTATAGAAAGCTATTACCAAGAAACCGGAAGAGGTGGTCGAGATGGAGGAGAAGGGCATTGCCTAGCCTACTACAGTTATAAGGATATTGAAAAACTCGAAAAATTCATGAGTGGTAAACCTGTTGCGGAACAGGAGATAGGTCATGCGTTGCTGCAAGAAGTAGTCGCCTTTGCTGAAACTTCCATGTCTAGAAGAAAGTTTATCCTGCATTATTTTGGTGAAGAATTTGATAACGAAACGGGTGATGGTGGCGATATGGATGACAATATGCGTTATCCAAAAAAGAAACATGAGGCGAAAGACGAAGTCACATTATTGCTTTCTGTGATTGAGAAAACCAACCAACAATACAAATCCAAAGAGGTGGTCAATGTTTTAGTGGGTAACGTAAATGCCCTGATAAAGTCGCATCGAACAGATACTCAGGATTTCTTCGGCTGTGGTAATGAGAAGGAGTATGAATATTGGATGGCACTTTTACGACAAGTCTTGGTAGCCCAATTTCTTCGAAAGGATATCGAAACCTATGGAGTTATAAAACTGACCGAGGAAGGTAAAGCCTATTTGAATGACCCAGGTTCATTCATGATGACTGAAGATCATAGTTTTAAGGAGGCCAATGACGATGTTGTTATTACCAATCAAAAAGGAAATGGGAATGTAGCGGACCAAAATCTTTTCGCACTGTTAAAAGCAGAACGAAAGAAGGTTGCCGATAAATTGAATCTTCCTCCTTTTGTTATTTTTCAGGATCCTTCGTTGGAAGATATGGCCCTCAAATACCCCATAACTATTGAGGAACTTTCTAATGTGCATGGAGTGGGTGAGGGAAAGGCTAAAAAGTATGGTACTTCCTTTGTTCTCCTTATTCAAAACTACGTAGATGAAAATGATATCTCCCGTCCTGACGATTTTATCGTAAAGTCTACTGGAACCAATAGCGCTTTAAAGCTGTTTATTATTCAAAGTGTGGATAGAAAACTGTCTCTTAATGACATTGCCGCCGCTAAAGGTCTCGATATGCCCGATTTTATTAAGGAAATGGAAGCCATTGTTTTTAGTGGTACCAAATTGAATATTACCTATTGGATTGATGATATTTTAGATGAAGATCAGCAAGAAGAGATACACGAATATTTTCTTGAGGCAGAAACCGATAAGATAGACGAAGCCATGGAAGAATTTGATGGTGACTATGATGACGAGGAGTTGCGTTTGTACCGCATTAAATTTATCAATGAAGTAGCTAATTAGTTGGCAGTGTTCAGTTGGCAGTAGCAGTATTCAGTATTTTCTTAAAATTTCACTACTCACTACTCACTACTCACTACTCACTACTCACTACTCACTACTCACTTCAATCAAATCCCACAAATTTCCATAGAGATCTTCAAAAACAGCGACCGTTCCAAATGGTTCTTCGGTGAGCGGCCTAACTATTTTTATGTCATGATTCATGAGGTTCTGATAATCTCTTTCAATATCATCAGTATGCAAAAACAGGAATACGCGCCCTCCCGTTTGATTTCCAACACTATTTTCTTCGGAAGTGTTTTTCGCTTTTGCCAATAATAGACAGCAACCTTCTGTTCCTTTTGGACGCACTAACACCCAGCGCTTGGTTTCACTAAGTGGTGTGTCCTCGATCAATTCGAAATGTAGTTTTTGAGTATAAAATTGAATGGCTTCGTCGTAGTCGCGAACTACTAGCGTGATTTGAGCGAGGTTTTGTCTCATGGGCCGCAGATTCAGTTAAGGTTTCCTTTTAATTCCAATTCGATCCATTTGATTAAGTGATCCGACATTTGATGGGTTTTCCTAAACCTGTATAACTTTTGTTTTTGATCATTGGTTTGACTGGTTTCATTTTCGTTATTTCTGGGGATTGTTAACCACTTATAGGTCTTCCAATCCTCCTTTTTGTATACATAATTATAAAAATCGAAAACCCCTCCAGATAAGAGATTAAATGGAATTTCGCCTTCGAATTCGGCAATTGCGATTTGATCATAAGGTTTGGTTTTGGATACGTTGGTTGGAAGCTCTTTTACAACTTTAGGAAATCGGAATTCATTATTTTCTAGAACAGTCATCATGCTATCTGTAACTTTAGGGATGTTCATATCTCCCAAAAGTATCATGTTGAGCTTTCCTTCAGCTTTAGAATTATTTTTTCTCAGAATGTTGGCCACCGCATCAATTTCCTTCAGACTGTATGAACGCTTTCTTTTGTCCACCCCCGGATATTTTATATGTATGTTGCACAATTGAATGGGAGTGTCCTGAAAAACGAATTCTGCAATATAGGGTGTCCGTGATATTTGTACCATGGTTCCGTCCCCCGCGTCGATTCCTTCCGGAACTACAATTTCGTCGGTCATCGACCCAAATTTAATTTTCCTCGTGTCATAGATAAACCCAAGTCGTTCATCATTTCCTGCTGCTCCCGAGCTTACACCACTAAACTTCAATTCCCAATGCTTGCCAAGAAAGTTGATCAAGGTATCGAGTTGCGCCATATTTGAACGAGCTTCCTGGATTGCTATAATATCAAAATGTGAAATGATCTGGGCAATATAGCTAAGAGATTCGTTGGTGCGGCTTCGGACTGTATTTTGATTGAAGTTTCGGCCTAATTCCCGAATATTCCAAGTGGCCAGTAGCAAGCGATTTTTATCTGATTTCTGCGGAATTTCACTTTCGAGTCCTTGTTCTAAATCATCGATATTGTTAATAGTACGTTTTCCTTCTTCCGTTGAGGTATTTATGGTAGTCAGATGAATTCCACTTTTGGGAATTTTATCATAATAACGCCAGCCAAAGAATACCATTAAAATCAGTATCAGAATACTTGGTACGCCAACTTTTAACCGTCGGTTCCACTTATATCGACCCACCAGTTTATCCGTTTTGTCAGTCTTGAGTAATTTTGAAATAATTTGAAATCGAGCCTCTCGGATTCTGTATCTTTTTTTACTGAAACTTTCTTTTCCAAAGGAGCGAATATCCGCAGCCAGGGGTTCTTCAAAGAAATTATACAGTGCCGTGTTAAATGCAGAATCCTGGACGGGATCTGCATCGTTTATCTCATTGTTTGGCCTTCCTGAAACCAGGACAGGTAGTATTTTCGCCTTGCCATATTGTTGACCAAAATAATTTATTTCTTCCCCAACATAGGTCGAATTATATGAATTGGGAGAACAGATCACTATCAAGAACTCTGAATTATCCAGGCCCTTTTTAAGTTCATCTGAGAGGTCGCCCAAATGAGCATCATAAACGTCTCGAAACACTGTTATTTTTTTTCGGGATTCGGTTCTGAATGCCCTAGGTACGGTGTATTTCTCCAAAAAGCGCTCCAGAGTTTTGGCAAGCTCTTCATCCTTTCTCGAGTAACTTAAGAACGCATTATATTTAAATTCTCCGTAGCCCATTGAACTCATCTGTTATTAAATAATAGGATGATAAATATAGGAAGATTATTACTCAATCATCTTGCTAAAACCCTGGTAATTACGGAACAGCCGTAAAAGATTTATGCGTATCTACGTAAGTAAGGAACCATCAATAACATTTACTTTGGAAAAAGAATAATCAAACATGGCAAAAAGAACCCTTTGGATCGAACCCAAGTTCACCTTATTAATGGCTGATAGCGCTTATCAGGCCTACGCAATCTTACCTCCAAAACCTCCAAAACCAGTACCAGTAGTGATACCCCCAAAGGGGTTTAGTTTGGTTGGACATTGGTCAGGGAAAAACCCTGGAATCTTTTATGATACCGTCGAGCCCTATGGAGTGATTTTTCAGAATGATAATGATAAGGGAGAAGTTATATTTTCATTTAGGGGAACAGTGACTGTCGCTGATATGGAAGCAGACATTTTCGTCACCTCTTCTTTATTCAAACCCTATCAAAACACTACTCCTAGGAATGTTCATGTTGCATCTGGGTTCAAAGATATTTATTCTACTCCCGTGACACCTGGAGGTTCAGACTCAATGCAGCAACAGCTAATGCAATGGATTGACAAGTTAAAACCAACTTCAGTTCTTATCACTGGACACAGTCTAGGTTCGGCTCTTGCCGAGATATTCAATTTGGATTTATATGTCTCGTTTCCTGAGAGGAGTTTTGTTACCCGACATTGTAACTTTGCATGCCCTCGGGTAGGAGCAGAGAGTTTTGCGAGCTTATATCGTGATTACGAAGCTGGAAAACGAGATGCAGATCGTACTATGCGAATTGTAAATTGGTATGATAAAATTCCTTGTCTTCCACCTCAAATGCTTGATTTCCACCATGGTCCCGAGTATTTTCTCATCGCATTTTACGACACTAAAAATGACACCTATGTAGAGCGTCATAGTATGGTCAATTATTGGCATGTCTTGCAAGTGGTTGTTAATCAGCCCAACCAAGTGTTCGATGGCATGGTGAAAGGTATCAACGATGCGCCTTTGCGAAGCATCATTCTTACTAGATTTGATACTGAATGTAGTTGGCTTTCAGATGATGTAAGCGATGAGCCACATCAAAAAAAGGAAGATCTATCAAAGCGTAAAGGTTGTCTTGGTTTTTTCGGTCTTTTTTAAGAAAGCTATTTTTTGTTGTACAAGTGGTTTTAATATTCTGAAAAGATTGGTGTCTGTATCATAATTCTAACGGAAATTTGTGGTTGTAAGCGATGAGCAGTTCAAAATTCAATACCATCGATTAGGTTGAAAATGACAACGAATCCAGGACATACATTCGGAGATGATGACTCCATCCAAAAGTGATTATACCCGACTTAAAAGCTCGTTGTATACCTACATCAATAAACCAATGGAGTGGAGCAGGTATTTCAAAAAAAAATCATTTACTTGAAAGACTTTTACTTCTAAAATAGGTCCTGATAGCATATTTATTTAAGGGTTAATTGTTTCGTAACATTTTGATTTTCATCCGTGTACATCAAGTCTTTATAAAGTGAAAATATAAAATGTTTTCTAATTTCTACTGGACATTAAAAACAATTACCATAATATATTAACCTCCTTTTAACTACTTATATAGTATACAAAATCATACCTTTGCACTTCTAAAAAATTATACAATGCAAGACGGTATTTACGCAAAATTTACAACGGAAGCAGGAGAAATTCTGATCAAACTAACTTACGATAAAACACCAGGAACGGTGGGTAACTTTGTTGCACTAGCGGAAGGGAATCTAGAAAACGATGCCAAGCCACAAGGCACACCTTATTATGATGGACTCAAGTTTCATAGAGTGCTCCCAGATTTTATGGTACAAGGAGGTGACCCTGCTGGAACCGGTGCAGGTGGGCCAGGATATCAATTTGATGATGAGTTTCATCCAGAGTTGAAACATGATCGTCCAGGGATATTGTCCATGGCAAATGCAGGTCCTGGAACAAATGGAAGTCAATTTTTTATCACACACGTACCGACTGATTGGTTGGATAACAAGCACACGGTGTTTGGACATGTGATGGAAGGACAAGATGTTGTAGACAGTGTTGCGCAGGGAAATACCATGCAAGCTGTTCAAATTATAAGAGTAGGAGCAGATGCCGAAGCTTGGAATGCTGTAGAGACGTTCCGTCAATTCACTGGAGCCAAAATGGAAAGAGAAGCGGCTGCTTTAAATAATCAAAAGGAATTATTGACATCACTTTCTGAAGGTTTTGAGGAAACAGAAAGTGGACTTCGTTACCAAGTGATTCAAAAAGGAGAAGGTAAAAAAGCGGAAAAAGGAAATAATGTATCCGTTCATTATAAGGGAATGCTTCCTGATGGGACCGAATTTGATAATTCATACAAACGTGGAAACCCAATCGATTTTCCAGTTGGAATGGGTAATGTGATTGCTGGATGGGATGAAGGGATTCAATTATTACGTGTTGGAGATAAGGCTCGTTTTGTAATTCCTTCTAATTTAGGATATGGACCCAATGGAGCTGGAGGAGTAATTCCACCAAATGCAACCTTGGTATTTGACGTTGAACTAATGGATGTGAAATAGTTCATAAACTGTTCAGAAAATAAAAAGAAAACGTCTTTCAATCGAAGGGCGTTTTTTTATTTTAGCCGAATAGTAAAAATCATTTTATAACACAAAATCCTCTCATAAATGAATCTTGAACAACTTCGTTATCCCATTGGTAGATTTCAAGCGCCAGAAACCGTTTCAGAAAAACTATTACAGGAAGCTATTACCATCTTAGAGATATTTCCTGAAAACCTTAAAAGTTTAGTGCATAGTCTGGAAGAGACTCAATTGGATACCCCTTATCGTGAAGATGGCTGGACAGTGCGTCAGGTGATTCATCATATCTCGGATAGCCATCATAATAGTTACACCCGATTTAAATGGGCACTTACTGAGGACAATCCTATAATAAAGGCCTATGATGAAGCTACTTGGGCTGCATTTGGCGATTATGATACCTTGCCTGTTGCTTGGTCATTGGATCATATTACAGCCGTACACCACAAACTTGTTTACCTGCTTAGAATGTTGAATGAGGAGCAATGGAACAGGACTTTGCGTCATCCAGAAACAGGAGCTGAGATGAACTTAAGAACCCTCGCTCTTATGTATTCATGGCATAGTATGCATCACTTCGCCCATATAAAAAATGCACTTTCATAAAAAAAAAACACAGGCTCAAAGCCCGTGTTTTAACAAAGAAAAAAACTAATTTAGAACAAATCAAACTATTAAATTTAACGGATGATCAATTTCTCGGTCGAGAGTTGATTTTCGTTTTCGTATAGGTTAAGGAAGTATATCCCTTTTGGATAGGAAGCTACGTCCAAATAAATATGGTTTTGGGGAGCTGCTGCTTTTCGTTCGGTTATTATTTTTCCTGAAATATCTACCAATTGATATCCCGTGATCATTTGCTTACTACTTCTAATAGTAACTTCGTTGGAAGCTGGGTTGGGGGCAATTACAATATCATTATTAATTAAATCCTGACCGTCCACACTTAGAAAATTGTCATAGGCTTCTTGCAATGCATCAATAGGTTCAAAAACTGTGGAAGTCACCCAGACGTTTAAGTCTAATGTTAAGTTTCCATAACTGCTATCTGTGTCTGTTGGATCCGCTACTCTTAAAAATGCAGAAAGTGAACTAACTCCATCATCTAAACAACGGCTATCTGCTCCTGGGCGTTTGGCACCTTGTAAAGCAGCCATTAATTTATCTGCCAGTGTTCCTGAGGTACTCAAGAAGGCGGCTTCCATGTCGTTCACTACATCTTCAGAAATAAGAATATTACCGGCAATGGCATAATTAGGACCGGTAATGTGGATGAATTCAGCAAAACAATTGGGTCCTGTAAAGGCTGCACTTCGTGGACTTCCAGTGTTTAAGTCCACAACATTATACTGTCTCGCGGATGGGTCACCTTGTGCGTCGTTTGCAACAAGCCAGTCAATAATTTCTTGGGGCGAATCTCCAGCTTCCATGCGAACTCTTGCCGCATTCTGATTGGCGGGCAGATAAAAGGATTGAGTGTGAATGGCACCAACACCTAAAACAATGTCGCTTATGGCTAGGGCACCGTCTTCAAAAGCTAGACAGGTGGCTCCTGCACTACCTATTTCACCTGTAACTGGGTCAACGGCTACAATAGAAAAGGTATGTTGGGCAAATGTACTTAGGGAAATGGATAAAAATAATAAGAAGAAAGATAGGGTTTTCATTGGGTGTAATTTTAGGCTACACCAAAATTAGGTATTTGATCCCCCTATAAAAAAGACCATGAGAAAGTAATGTGGTACCAGATGAGTTAATAGTGAGAAAATGAACCCTTTATTGTAAAATACATCTTAGTTGTTGGTCTTCCATTTAATATTACAACCAATACTTGGCTTTTGGTCTTTCCGCTGCGCATTGTTATTCAAAATGTTATCTAGTGCCTCGCGTAGGTCACGACCGTTGGATGGAATGCCATTCCCAGGACGTGAGTTGTCCAATTGCCCTCGATAGACTAATTTCATTTGAGCATCAAAAACATAGAAGTCTGGCGTGCAAGCCGCGTCATAGGCGATAGCTACTTCTTGTGTTTCATCATATAAATAAGGGAATGTATAGTGGTTGGTTCTAGCATTTTCCCACATTTTCTTGGGTCCGTCCTGAGGATAATTTTCAACGTCATTACTGCTTATAGCAACAAAACCGAAACCAGGAACTCGGTAATCATTGGCAACTCGAACCATCTCTTCATTCACATGGATTACAAAGGGACAGTGGTTACAGATGAACATAATTACCGTGCCCTTCTCACCTCGCAATTCAGAAAGGGTCATAGGGTTATTAGTAACAGAGTCCGTTAAAGTGAAATCTGGAGCTTTGGTTCCCAAGGGAAGCATATTTGAAGGGGTAAGTGCCATACTATTTTTGAATTTTTGTCCAATTACTAAGGTACAACATAGGTCGCAAAATTAGTATCTTGGTTACAAAATTTAAACGATGGAAATTTCTTGGACCGATTTTGAAAAAGTAGAAATGCGCGTGGGTACCGTAATTGAGGCGATCGATTTCCCCGAAGCACGGAATCCCGCCTACCAATTGCGTGTTGATTTTGGCGATGAAATTGGAATAAAAAAGACGTCTGCTCAAATAACAACGCGCTATTCAACCTCCGACTTACTAGGTAAACAAGTGATTGCTGTAGTTAATTTTCCGAAGAAGCAAATAGGCCCTTTTATGAGTGAGTGTTTGGTTTTGGGAGCTGTGGATGGTAAAGATGTCACGCTTTTGGAACCCAATAAAAACGTAGAAAACGGACTTCGAATCTCCTAAGGCAAGTTGATTTCTTTCTTAAGTATGGGGCTAAAAATAGAAGCTCCCAACTCATTGAGGTGATCTTGATCTCCAAAATACTCACTTTGCCCTTCAAAGATGGCAGAAAAGTCATGTACTTCAATAGCATGTTTTCTTAAAACTTCTTCTACTGAATATCCTTTGCCAGGTATTTCAGCGCGATACTCTGAAGTCAAAGGAAACTTGATTCCTTTTAATTGAATGTTGTTTTCACGGCAAAGAGTAATGATTTTTTCAATGAACTTTTCCATCTTTACTGAGCGTTCTGAATTTTCAAAATGAATGCTGGCCCTTAATTTGGCTTTTGATTCTCTCTCTTCCTTCGTTTTTTCACTCCACAACAATTCAGGACTAAAAGGTTTTGGTATTAAACTCTTGATGTCCAATAATAGTGCATCTCGACTTTTGCCGTTTAGCAAAGGAACATACCTTCGTAAATAACGTTGCAAAAATTGGTCGTAACTACTTTCATAGTCATCTTGGGCCGCATAAATGGTGGATCGATCTAAGTTGTTATATTCCTCTCTATAAGTAGACATTGTATGTGCGTCAGCCGAAATAAGTATTTTCTTTACTTGGGAATGAGCCACCGTATACTTCACTTTTCGAAACATGTCCTCATAGGAGTCACTAGGGTCTGAAAAATTGAATATTCCTTGTTCTTCAGTTGTTTCTTCAAGTTGAGCACCATGAGAGTCGGAAAATAAATAGGTGTCAAACGAATCATTAAAAGTGGTGTATTGGTCGTAATAATTAGCTTTAATGACCAAAAAGGACAGTAGATTAATGCACAATAAGTACAAGCTAAAATGGATACAATTTTTTAAGAATCGTTTCATAATTAAAATTGAAAATATATAAATTCAATTTCCTGAGAGAATCTTCCTAAGAAATAGATAGTTACTAATAGCCCCAAATAAAACAACCATCGCAATGGTCTGTTTAGGAACGATAGATCTTCGATAGCAAACTTTTTTCTTCTTCCCAGCCATTCAATGCTCATAAAAATGACGATATATATGATCACTTTTATGGGCAGGACACTTGGTTTCTCTATGATACTTCCAGAAAAAATACTTCCTAGAATATCCATGGTCTGGCCAATAGTTTCAGACCTGAAAAAGATCCACGCTAGCACTGTTAAGCTAAATGTAAGCGCTATTGCCAATGCCTCTTTTACAGAGGGTAAAAAGCTGTTTTCTGCTACTACGGCGAGGTTTTTTCTGTTTTTCTGAAATAACAATAATGGTAAGAAAAACAATGCGTGAAGTCCACCCCAAGCAATGAACGTCCAATTGGCGCCGTGCCAAAATCCACTAACTAAAAAGATGATAAAAACGTTTCGAATGGTTTTCGCCTTACTAGCCTTGCTTCCGCCTAAAGGGATATAAACATAGTCTCTAAACCAGGTGGAAAGAGAGATGTGCCATCTTCGCCAAAACTCGGCAATATCTCGTGAGAAATAGGGGTGCGCGAAATTCTGTTTTAAATCGAAGCCAAACAGCCTAGAAGTTCCTATCGCAATGTCACTATAGCCAGAGAAGTCACCATAAATTTGAAAGGCAAACAAAAAGGCTCCAATGGCCAAAGTACTTCCGTTTAGATCTTGGGGATTGTCAAAAATGATATTCGCATATTTCGCACAATTATCTGCAATCACTAGCTTTTTAAAAAACCCCCATAAAATTTGCCGCAGACCATTCACAGCCTGTTCATAGGAAAAGGTTCGATTCTTGTAAAACTGTGGGAGTAGGTGGGTAGCCCTTTCAATAGGACCTGCAACCAATTGTGGGAAAAAACTAACGAAGGCCGCAAAGGCGATAAAATCTTTGGTTGGCTCTAGTTTTTTACGATACACATCGATGGTATAGCTTAGCGTTTGAAAGGTGTAAAAACTAATACCTACGGGCAGAATAATTTTGAGAGTAGAGGCGTGTAATTCTAAGCCAAAAACCGAAAAGGCTTCTATGAAATTTTCAATAAAGAAGTTGGCGTATTTGAAATAACACAGAATACCAATATTCGCAATAATACTGGTCCATAATAGTAGCTTACGTTTCCCAGCCTTTTCTGAAACAGCCAATCCCCGCCCAATGCTATAGTCAATTAAAGTACTCGCTGCAATGAGCAATAAAAATCGTTCGTCCCACCAGCCATAGAAAAGGTAGCTACTTGCTAAAACCAAAGCATTTTGCAGTTTCAGTCGTCCTTTGGTTACAAACCAATACAGAATGAAAACCAGCGGTAAAAAAAGAGCAAAGTCAAGCGAGTTGAAAAGCATAGTGCAAGTATACTTTTTTTTGATTTAAAAGTTGAGCACGGAGACTTTATTTAAGCGGCATTTTTCCTTTTAGCAATGCTAATAAACCAAAAATAGGTCCAATAGCCAATAGCATATAGGCATTAGTAGAACTGAAGGTGTCGATGGTATAAGACAAAAGCTGAATGCTAATAATAGTAATGGCAAAACCTATGCAATTAGTGATGGTTAACGCAGTGCCCTTGAGTGTGGGCGTTGCACTATGTGCTACCATAGTGGAGAATAGAGGAGAATCTGCAATCACCATAAATCCCCAGAAAAGAAGGAATGAAATGAAAATGAAATGGCTAGCGGTAAAAAACAATGGAGAAGCCAAGCAACACAAACAAGAGGCCAATAGCGCGTAAAAGGCAATTCGGCTTGTGCCGATTCGTGATGAGAAATAGCCGCCGATAACGCAACCTATACTTCCAATGGCCACGATTAAAAATGACCATAAAGGAACATTGAATGCAGTTTCGGGATGTAAGGCGTTGTACGTGCCAAGAAGCACGGGAACGAAGGCCCAAAATGCATAGAGTTCCCACATATGCCCAAAATAGCCAAAGGCCGCTTTTCTGAAATTGGTGTTTCTGAAAATCTCCAAAAAAGCAGTGAGTTGTAGCTGAGTATTTTTTCTTCGGAAAGGGCCGTTCGGAACTAAAAGATAAAGAGATAAGCCCCCCGTTATTGCCAATATAGAAGTTGCCATTACGATTCCCTTCCATGGAATTTGAGACCCAAAAACATTCAGTAGGTGAGGAAAAGCAGTTCCCAGGACCAAGGCACCCACAAGATAACTTAAGGACTTGCCTAGGCCTTTTTCATAGTAATCGGCCGCTATTTTCATGCCCACAGGGTAAATCCCCGCCAGGAAGAAGCCGGTTAAAAATCGCAATGCAATAAGACTGAATAGGGTATTCCCATTTAGAACGATCCCAAGATTAAAAATGGAACCAAGAATGGCGCAAATGAAAAACACTTTTGACGGCGAGAACCGGTCAACAATTGTAAATGCGCCAAAGGCTAAAGTGCCAAGGATAAACCCAAATTGAACCGCCGAAGTGAGATATCCTAAAGATTCAGAAGGAAGTTGAAAAACATCAATTAAATCGGTGAGAACAGCATTACTCGCGAACCATAATGATGTACAGCAAAATTGAGCAAAAACGATGATGGGAAGCGTATGCTTCGGTGGCCGCATGAAAATGGATTTGATTCAAAAATACTAAATCAAGTTAATAAGAGGCTCTTGTTGCCTCATATTGTGTAATCTCCTGTGAAATTTTACCAAGGGCAAAACGTCTTTATTTGGAAAGCAGACATAAATAGGCGTTGGCCCGGGCATCTGTACTATCTATTTGCAGTGCTTTGGAAAAATAGGATTGGGCGCTAGTTGTATTTTTTAAATGAAGCTGTGTGACTCCCAAATTATTATAAAAAAGGGTTTTGTTTGGAAAAAGGATACTTCCTTGTTCAAATAATGCATTTGCCTCCGAATACATACTCCATGCTAACAATGTTTTTCCAACCGTATTCAAAGCGCCCGAACTTAAGGCGGTTTCTTCATTACTCTGAAGAGTTTTCAATTTCATTAAAGCGGTTTCGGTTCCTTCAGCTTTAAAAAGGTCGATCAAAAGTTTCCTCACATTGTCAACTTCTAGGTCACTATAACGAGCTTCGTAATCGCCTCTTCTAGTATGAATGTCCAATTCTATTTCTACTTCATCGGACAATTGGGTAAGACCTTCTTCCATGAGGGTATCCCAAAATTCACCGCCAAATACATCAAAGTCTTTGCGATCGATTGTTATTTTCCCGGAATAGTCCACCTGCTCATTAGCCGCCCAGTCTCGACTAATTTCAGTGGGTTTCTCAAAGGGAATCGATAGTTCTTTGGAAATTCCATTCATGCTAAAGCTTCCTGTTAATTGAAAAGAACCATCTTGATTGACCTCGCAAGCCGTCGTTTCAAAACTAATAATGGGAAATATTGATTCCTGAAACCAGCCTTCTCCTGTAATGAGATCATTATCCCGTCGTTCATTCCCAGTATTTATGGAATTGACATCAATCACAACATTCATAGCAGTGCTTGTCATATGTTCAGGATCATAAAACACGGTGCCATCAAAGGTGTCGAATCGTCCACGCACAGGACTAAAACCAAAATATTTAATCTTGAAACCTATGTAGGAATGTTGATCGTCGATGATATAGTCCCTGCCAACCATTTCTAAGGGATTCAAGGATTTCACCACTTCGGGAGTTTCAGAATCTTCTTCAACCTCTTTGGATGTAGTTTCATTTTTACATCCAAGTAAAGTCATTACTATGATAAATAGTAAGAATCGTTTCATCTGAAATTCATTATAGGATTCAATATAATGGAAAATACAGCTATAAACTGTTAAATTCTACAAACTCGTATTCGGGTGAGGCTTCAAATAATTGGCGCAAAATGGCGGCATGTCCGTTCCCCATGATTACTAAGATTCGATCTTCAGGTCCCTCGGTGATGCCTTGTATATTTCTGAAAATGCGTAGATTCCGATTATACCACCACATAGAAAGATGGTCGGCACCTTGATTGTTTTCCGTTTTAAAACTTCCAAGCAGGTAAAGCCCGTACCCGTAATTATGTGATTCTCTCGTATTCATATACTTAAAATACTCCGTCAGGTTTGTTTTTGAGACCAACGTATCGTCATACTCGAACCATGCGTCTACGTAGTCCCAGTAGGGGTCTTCCAATTCCCAATCCACAGCTCCTGTTATTGTTTTTAGATAGGTAGAGTCACTTTTGTACAATTGCCTGCTCAAAGAATAAGAGTTCACTTCGTATAAGGTGTCTAGTTGTATTTCTGAAGCAAGACGCATAGCCAATTGATAGCGTTCACCCCGTTGATCACGAAACTCACCCTGATTGTATTTCTGAAGCTTTTCGGTAGCCTTCCATCCTGGACTCGCCTCAATGGCGATCTTGGTAGGCCTAAATTTTTTGATGTAGGCAATCAAGTTGGACACCTCACTTTTTTTAGGTTCTTGTAGGACGTCTATTTGGTTTTCAGGAATTACTTTATGATCATCTAAACCTGGGTAATCGAAGTGAAAAGTCCCAACAACTAATACGTTGATTTTTTCTTCAGGGAAGAATGACCCCGGAGTTTTTAATTGTGTTTCTTTGGAATTATCTACAAGGAGAGGTGCTTTAACTCGTGACTTCTCTTGACAACTTAGAAGTACGATGCTCAATAGGACGATACAAATTTTGTTCATTTTTTGACGGGTTATGGTTTCCCTAAAGAGATTATGTTATCAAGATTGTTACAGTTGAAGGTTATTCTTGTTTCTTACCCGAAAAATGAACATAATTCGTTTTGGGTTGTTTTTTATAACGGAGATGGTATAAATAACTCATAATTAGAACAAAATCTCATAAAAAACTACTCTGATTTTGTTAAAATAGATGTGTTAATGATAACGAAACACCTATATGACCTATATTTATCTATTCAGTTAATCAAACAAGAAATTATCAATTCAGTTAATCAAACAAGAAATCTATGAAAAATTTTATTTTACTTTTATTCGTGCTTCCATTTATTGGAATGGCACAAACTATAACTTTACAAGGTGAATTGCTCACTGGAAATAACGGGACCGATATATGGGAATATGTGGATCCTAGCAATGGAAATGTCTACGCCATTGTCGGTGGAAATGGTGTGTCTGTTGTAGATGTGACAGACCCTACCAACCCAACTCAAGTGGCGCATGTTACTACTGTTCCGGGCTTCGATGTTAAGGTTTGGCAAAATTATGTTTATTGCGTTAATGGTGGTTCTGGAAATGCTTGGATCCTAGATATTATAGACCCAACCGACCCTCAGATTGTGGGTAATTTTCCATCCTCGCACAACCTTTTTATTGATGACAATGGATTTATGTATGCTTCCTTTCCGAGTTTGACCATTTACGATCTCAACCCAGACCCTTTAAATCCAACAGAACTTATCGTAGTTGGAAGTGAGGGACATGATGCCACCGTAAGAGGGGATCTTCTTATTGATTGTCATGGTTTTGCCGGGACTAACTTATACGACATTTCAGATCCTGCGTTGCCAGAGTTGTTATCTACAATTACAGATCCGACCATCACGTATCATCATCAAGGTGAAATTTCATCGGACGGAAATTACCTATACATCAATGATGAATTGTCCAATAACCCAACGCCTGATATTAGCGTTTGGGATATTTCGGATCGTGCAAACCCAGTACGTGTAAGCGATTTTGCAGATCAAGCGACCACGCACAATATGTACGTGATTGGAGACTACGCTTATGTGTCCTATTATACAGCTGGACTAAGAGTTTTTGATATTTCAGACCCTTCTCAATTAGTTCTTGCCGATGAGTATGATACCAACCCTGCATCTGGTGAAGGTTTTTCTGGAGCTTTTGGTGTGTATCCTTCTCCAGTTACTGGAAACATTTATATCAATGATAGCGACGGAGTTTTTGTATTCAGATTTGAGCCACTTTTTTCTATCGATGATGAGGCGAATTTGAATTTTAGCATGGCTCCCAATCCAGCCAATGGCCAAACGATTTTGAGTCTAGATAATGACACGGTGAAATCTGTTCAGGTTCAAACTCTTTTAGGAACGAGCTTATTTGAAGAGGAACTACAAGAAGGGATGGATAACTATATCTTAGACCTTTCTGTCTTTTCGACTGGAGTTTACTTTGTAACGGTTAACAACCGTCAAACGAAAAAATTAATTGTGCGCTAGTTCATAGCAATACCAAAAAGGAAAGGGCTTTTGGAAGATTTACTTCTAAAAGCCCTTTTTGTTTTTATTTTGAATTGAAACGTTCTGTTGCTACTTGAATCCTTAGGCTGGATCGCTATTTGAGATTACCTTGTCTGTAGCATGTTCTAATATTTCTTCTTCGGTGATGGGTCTAAATGCAAATTTATAACCCTCATAAATGGCAATTCCGTAGAAAAGAAGATCAATTGGGCTAAAAGTCTCTCCCATTACTTCTGGAATGACCGCGTAGTCAATATAGTTTAGTGTTTCCATGTAACCCATTTCCATTTCATTGGCTGCAAAGCCTACGATACTGAAGAAATTACCTAGTAGGCAGCCAAGTAAGGCAAAAAACGCCCCGATGACACCGTAAATTTGGTCCAAGCCTTTCCCCATATATCGCACCCCATAGCCCACAATAAAACCAACGGCAATGGCCATATATCCAATTTGATATTCTGTTATTATTGTAATTGCGGCCCATAGAAGTCCGCCTACCAAAGAGGCTAATAATCCAGCCAAAACTCCCATAGGAAGGTTTTGTTCTAGTTTGAGCTTTTCAATGTAAGTGTTTAACTTGTTTTCATTGACTTTAATTTCAGTAGTCGAATGGGTGTTTTCTTGCTGTTCGTTTTCAGCTTCTTTTTGAAGGTCCATAGTAATAATGAGTTGATTAGTTAGAAATTTTAGTAGTCCCAACTGTCAACTTTTGTGGGGAAAAGAAACCCGCGCTGGCACTATCTCAAGATAGTATTTTTTTATTCTTGAAGATTATCATGTAAGTGTCTATGAGTCAAAATATTGAATAAGTCAATTTTTTCAAAACCAGAAAGAACCTTTAAATTATCGAGGAGTTATGACAAATTATACTTCACTATCCATCATATCGGTCACCACATAGTAACGTGGATCGTCGATGCTATCCTGTATCAAGCTCTCAAATTCGGGATTCCATTTTAGCAACATTGTTTTACAGTCTGGACTTAGGTGCGTTATAGTAACCTTTTTGCCGTTCTCCATATATTTATCGGCCAAGTTTCTTAGTGCCTCAACTCCTGAGTGATCTCCAACCTTAGATTCAATAAAGTCGATTACAATATTTTTTGGATCGTTTTTAACGTCAAATTTACTGTTGAAACCTTGAGTAGAACCAAAAAATAAGGGCCCCCAAATTTCATAAACCTTGGTGCCATCTGGTTTGATACTTTTTCGCGCTCTAATCATCGTAGCGCTCTTCCAAGCGAAGGTCAATGCACTCATAATAACACCTGCAATTACCGCTATGGCCAAATCTTGCCAAACGGTAATAGCTGATACGGCAATAAGTACAAAAGCATCCGATTTAGGAATCTTATTCAATATTCTAAAACTACTCCAGGCAAAGGTTCCGATGACTACCATAAACATTACTCCCACTAGGGCAGCAATAGGGATTTGCTCAATGAGCGGTGCGCCAAATAAGACAAAACAAAGCAGCGCAACGGCTGCTGTAGCTCCAGATAATCTTCCACGACCACCAGAATTAACATTGATGATGGACTGACCAATCATAGCACAACCACCCATACCACCAAAGAGTCCGTTAAGGATATTGGCGCCTCCTTGGGCAACGCATTCTCGGTTACCACTACCACGTGTTTCTGTCATTTCATCAATGAGGTTCAGGGTCATCAATGACTCTATTAAACCAACCGCCGCAAGTATGACTGCCGCCGGTAGAATGGTCGATAAGAAGCTGCCTCTCATGGTATAGAAAAGCGTAAATATTTGGTCTTGAAAAGTGGGTAATCCACCCTTGAGTCCTTGTCCGCCACCTTCTTCAATAAAGGAGCCTACGGTACTTACATCCATACCACCAAAGATGGTGATAGAGGCAACTACAACGATAGCCACTAAGGCAGCAGGCACTTTTTTTGTTAGCTTCGGAAGTCCGTACATGATGGCCATAGTTAGTAATATGAGCCCCATCATAATCCAGAATGTCCCATTGGAAAATAAGGCAGAAAACCAGGCGCCAGGTGCTCCCCAGATGGAAATATCTTGCGGAACTGCATTGGGAAAAAGTTTGAGTTGGGCTAGGAAAATAACAATGGCTAATCCATTCACAAACCCCATCATCACTGGGTGCGGAATTAAACGAACAAATTTACCTAATCGCAGAACTCCAGCTAGTATTTGAATTCCTCCCACAATGAGGAGGGTGATAAACAACCATTGCAAACCAAGATTTTCAACCGGTGTTTCTAAGGCCGCACCTACATCATTTCCAGTTTTAATTAAAAAAACCATCACCACAGCCATAGCTCCTGTTGCACCACTAATCATTCCTGGGCGACCACCGAACAGGGCAGTAATAATACCCATGATAAAAGCACCGTACAATCCTACGAGTGGATCTATCCCCGCAACGAAGGCAAAAGCCACTGCCTCTGGTACCAAAGCCAAGGCTACCGTAAGGCCTGAAAGGATATCGTTCTTAGGATTTTGAGTGAAGTTCTTTATCGTCTTTTGTAATAGCATCGCCGTCTCGTTTTAAACAGCGGCAAAAATAGGCTTTTCAATTCGAAGAAATAACTCTAGAACAAACGAAATCCTTTTCGAGTTAGCGGAATTCATTTGAAACTTCGATCTAATTGAAGTTCAGGTGGTAGCGTTTTGGTATCCAATTATTTTAAACAACTATTCATAAGTCTTTGCCTACTCTTAATTCCAGTTCTCATATTGAACAAAATTTCTTCAAGTATTTCTTCATATTGCATAGTCGTGAAGGTAGCTAATACTTTTTCGTTTGGAAGTAAGGGGAGTATCCCGATCGATGAGAATTCTGTATCTTCTTGGGAGTGTTTGAAATTAGAATAGCGGAACAGGATCTTATTATCTGATACTGTATATTTATAATCAAATGAAACAAGACCGGCATGTTTATCGTCCGAGTCTACGAAATAATTATACTCCCAAGCTCCCTCAACATAAGATTCTGGATTATTCTTGTCTGCATAGTGTATCTTTTTGACACCAAATGAAAGTGGGTATTCTTCCAAACATGAAAGAATATTGAGATTTGACGCATTTTCATGAACTATTGCAAATGCCCCATTCATTATTAGAAATCCATCTTCAGCTTCATCGAGTTGAATGTCATTCATCATTTTTCGCATCTCGAAAGCATTCGTCTCGGAAATGCTGACCAAGTGATTAATTAAATACCAATGGTCCATAAATTTATAGGCGTAGAAGGTAAAGTGCTTATAAGTTTCATGATCTAAGGCTGCATAAACTCCAACCATGTTTGGAATATCTTTTGCGTCGGGTACTTCGACTTGTTCAAAGGTCGCCTTATCCAAATTAATTTCATTGATGTCAATTTTCATCAAGAGGTTTATAAATGTCATCCCATAGTTTAAAGAGATGCTTTTCGGGTAGTTAATTTTGAGATTTACTTCTGCATTAGCTTTGTCTTCTTTGGTCATTTCCGATGCAAATTGTTTTTCGAATATCGAGAACACTCCCTCAACTGGGAGTGCCAATTCAAAAAATTGGAGGCTATCTTGTGCTTTTAAAGAGGCCAGTATCGTTTTACCGAGATCGTCCAAAGTTTTATGTTGTGCAGATACTGAAGTAGCAGAACAGAAGATAATTACACTGGTGGCGATGCCAAGGCAAGAAATCAAAACTTTTTTAAAACTCATCCCCAAAGAATATTGCATTCATTAATAATTTGTTGGTCCCATACCAAAAAGCCCGAAAGTTGGTGTTGTCTGTAAAATAGATCACATTACCACGGCCCATGCCGCTCGATTTGAACGGTACAGAGTTTTTAAGCAATTCCAATTTCGGATTTGAAATATAACCACTCAACAAAGGGTTTGATGTATACTGAATGGGATTGTCATAGCTGTTTTTTTCAGCCTCCACAAAGAGTGTCGTATTGCGAAAAAGTGGAATTTTATCATTTTTATACCCGAAGGCGATAGGGTGTGAACGATCTATTTTAGCCTCAAAAATAGCTCCACCAATCACCTGAGCGCCGAAATAATTTCCACGCTGCTCGAAGGAAATACTCTGGGCAGAATCTTTTTTCGACTTAAATTCCATTTTCAATAATTCGTTGCTGTTTAACCATCTCCCGGCATTTCGGAAACCGATTAAAGTACCACCATCTTTTACCCATTCTTTCAATTTTTCGGCGTCATCTTTATCCAAAGCGCCGCCAAAACTTGCGGGCAAAATAATGTCGGTGTAGCGACTCAAATCGATGCGGCTGAAGCTGCGAGTGTCTAATTTGGTGATGTGCATATCGTAACGCGTATCAAACAAATGCCAAATTTCTCCAGCATCGCTTGGATTGATCCCATCGCCCACAATGACAGCTACTTTGGGCATTTCTAAAGCTCTAAATTGGCCACTTCCCAAATCAATTCCACGAGTTAATCCTGTGCCAACAGCTTGGATAGATACATGAGTTTCTTCAGCTACTTTCTTTAAAAAGTTGACAAGCTCGGTAGTTTTGAGTTTTTGATTTTGAACCGGAATTAAAATAGTTCCGTAGTCGTAATCCTTTCCTTCCACCGAAAAAGTTTTCATACCTACTTTGGCCCGGAGTCCTTCGGCTAAAATCATATTGACCGCCTTGGGTGAATAGTATTCATGCCATTCCATGAGGTAGGCATAATTGGAGGTTTGAGGCCCATTTGACTTGGGTTTTTCCAAATTGGTGACTTCGGCTCCCGCTCTACTTTGGGGGACCTCTTCATAGTCAAGATTGAAGGCTAGGGGAAGCGTCCATGCACTTACATCGTAAAACAGACTGTCTGTAAAGGTGATGCGTTTTTGGAACATGGCTTTGATTAGACGGTGCTGTTTTTGGTTCTTCGGAATTACATAGCTGTAACCCTTCTTGTAGTTTTTTCCGTTGGAAGAGAAATCGTTTTTCAATTCGTGGAATTTGATTTTATGACGTTGAAGGATTTCAGCCAAGTGATAGGTTTTAGCCGCATCTTTTTCATCTCCAAATACCAAAGCACCACCCGATGCACCTTCTCTTCGAGCGTCGTTAAAAAATTCGCGTTGGTAGTTTAATAATTGTTCGCGCAAGTTTACACCGGCTTCTAAGGTAGAAAGGGCCGCCGTAAATTGATTGCGAATGGTGAACGGAAAGGTTAGTACTCCATTATCGCTTTCCTGCGCATGGCCTCTCGATGAGGCTTGCTCGAACAGAATTCCGATACCTCCATTGATGTCTGGGAAGGTAGATCCTTTTCCGTAGTAAAAATCATCAAAGTTTTCTTCCGAATAGTAGAAGCTTCCTAATTTATTAAGGGCTTTGGCGTGAAACTTAGCAATCGCACCAGTAAGATCTTGATTTTTTTGAGGGGTAAGGGGGTTGGTTCTAGATGGGATTCCAGGTTGAAAAAAGAAGCTTGAATTGGTTCCCATTTCGTGGTGATCTGTCAAAACATTTGGATACCAGTGATGAAAACTTTTGATGCGAACTCTACTTTCTGGTAGTTGTACTGGAAGCCAATCGCGATTCATGTCGAACCAATAGTGATTGGTACGCCCTCCTGGCCAAACCTCTCTATATTCTCTATCGTTGGGGTCGGGGTTAATGTTTTGACTTTTGTGCATGTTTGCCCAATAGGAAAAGCGCTGTAAACCATCTGGATTGAAGGATGGATCTAAAAGAATCACAGTGCTGTTCAATAGTTCGTCAATTTTGCTTCCTTGAGCGGCCGCCAAATAGTAGGCAAACGCTAAGGCAGCATTTGACCCACTAGGTTCGTTTCCGTGGATGGAGAACCCTTGATAGACCACTAGCGGCATGTTTGCCGTGTTTATTGAACCAGAATTGGTTTCGGTGAGCGCTACATGATTCTGCCGGATGCTTTCTATATTAGTATGATTGGCGGGTGTGGTAACGGTTAAAAGCAAAAGCGGTCTTCCCTCAAATGTGGTTCCTCTATTTTCTATAGAGATACGATCGCTTGCGGCTGCAAGAGCATACATATATTGTGCAAGCTTATCATGGGTGATATGCCATTCACCTACTTCATGGCCAATCACACTTTTTGGCGTTGGAATATTTTGATTGTAGGTAACGTCTTTTGGTAAGTAGTAATCTAAGTCGACCAGATAGTCTTGTGCTACAACGCTTATGGAAAGAAGTAGAAGTAGAAGGGTTGTTAGTTTTTTCATAGTGTGTACTTTGATTGTGATATTAAGATGAATGCCAATTCTTTTTTTCTATGCTGAATATATTGACCGGAATTCCTTCGTAGCAATCGATATATTGTTCTAAGGTCATGCCGTTTCTGATAGCTACTTTTTCTGAACCTACGTTATCGACATGCACCATAGACATCAACCAAGTAACGAAATTGTTTTCAAAAGCAAAATTTTTACATTTCTGGGCAGCTTCGAAGGCAAAACCTTTCCGCCAATATTCAGGTAAGATGGAATAGCCCACTTCCATGCGCTCAACTCCTTCTATGCTTTGAATTAGTAATCCAGCTTGGCCCACCATCTTGCCTGTGGCTTTGTCGACAATGACATTCATGCCGCCTTGGTCATTTTCGTAACGCGTAAATGCTTTGTTGAACCAAAATTCACATCGTTCACGAATCGTTAGTTTTGGGTCTAAAGCTAAAAAGGGAACGATATTTTCAGATTCGAATAAAGGGAGCCAGGCGTCGAAGTCGGACGTTGCTAGTAGTCTGAATTCAAGTCTTTCTGTGGTTTCTCCAGTGAGTAGGTATTTCATTTATCTGCGTAGGTACTATTGGTTATGCATACTGCGTTAGGGATAGAGCGGCCTGTTTGAGCTCTCCTCCTTCGCCGCACTCAGTGAAATCATTTCGACAAGCTCAATGAACTCATTTCGACAAGCTCGATGTTTAGCTGCGGAGGAAGCGAGTAGCGAAAGCCCGGCCAACGCCCAAAACCTAAAGATAAAAAAACCGCCCAGAATGACCGGACGGTTTAGAAAATTTTATGATGTTTGGCGATTAAATATCGTCGAAATCAATATCGGTAAAGCTAGAAGTTTTAGGCTCTGCGTCTTCGGTAGTCTCTTCAGACACGGCGGCAGTTTCATTTTCTTCTCTTTTGTAATCTTTTTGATGACGTTCGCTTATCACTTCTTCCCCTTTTTCGTCCAAAATGTATTGGATCATTTCGTTAAGGTTGTCTTTGAAATCTACGAAATCCTCTTTGTATAAATAGATTTTGTGTTTTTTGTAATGAAAAGAACCATCATCGTTGGTGAACTTTTTGCTTTCAGTAACGGTAAGGTAATAATCTCCGGCCTTGGTTTCTCGTACGTCAAAAAAGTAAGTTCGCCTTCCAGCTCTCATTACCTTCGAGTATATTTCTTCTTTCTCCATCATTGTATCTAACTCTATTTTGGTTAATTTTCTAATCGTTCAGTCAAAAATCTAAAAAAAAACCTAATAAGCAAAGCCAAAGCCTACATTTCTTTTTCTAAGAGTTGTTTGTGGTATAGTTTCTTATAGTAGCCATTGATGTTTATGAGTTGATTATGAGAGCCTTGCTGTATAATTTGACCTTGCTCGAGTACGATAATTTTGTCCGCATTTTTTACTGAAGAGACTCGATGACTTACGATAATCGTGGTTTTGTTTTTGGACAGTGCGCTAAGGTTTTGTAGAATCTGTTCTTCGGTTTCGGTATCAACCGCGCTTAGACAATCATCTAACAATAGTATTTCAGGGTCTTTGATTAGCGCTCTTGCTATAGACACCCGCTGTTTTTGCCCACCGCTAAGGGTTATCCCTCTTTCGCTTAAAACAGTGTCATAACCATTGCGGAAGCCAATAATGTTATCATGAACAGCGGCATTTTTAGCAGCGTCTGTAACTTCGTCGTCTGTGGCGCTTTTATGTCCGAACTTGATATTGTTTTTGATGGAATCGCTAAAAAGAAAAGCATCTTGTGGCACATAGCCAATACTGGAGCGAAGGTCTTCCAAATGCAATTGTTTGGCTGGTTTCTCATCCAAGGTATACGATCCCCTCTCGACGTCGTACAAACGAGCGATTAATTCTAAGATAGTCGATTTTCCCGAACCTGTGTTACCAATGATCGCAAGCGTTTCTCCTGGGTTAATAGTAAAAGAAACATCGGTAAGTGCGGTGATATTTGTGTCTGGGTAGGTAAATCCTACTCCTTTAAATTGAATGACTCCTTTAATTTTTGATCTTTCAGAAGTCGTGTTAGTGATTTCTGGTTTTTCCTTTAGAAATTCATTGATACGCTTTTGAGAAGCCTCCGCTTGCTGTACCATGGACGACACCCATCCAACAATCGCTACAGGCCAAGTGAGCATATTCACGTAAATAAGGAACTCCACAATGGTTCCGAAATCTATTTGTCCATTTATATATTGATTTCCTCCTACATAGACCACTAGTAAATTACTCACTCCAATAAGCAATACCATTAAAGGAAAAAATAGCGCTTGTACTTTGGTGAGATCAATATTCTTGTCTTTGCTGGTATCTGAAAGTGCTTCAAAATCTATATTGGTTCGATTTTCAATACCATAGGCCTTAATGACTGTTATTCCACTAAAGCTTTCTTGGGTGAAGGTGGTGAGTTTGGATAAATACTGTTGGACGATGGTGCTGCGTTTATGAATTGCAATGCTCAATTTGTAAATGCAAACGGAGAGAATAGGCAAGGGGGCAACCGCATATAATGTTAACAGGGGAGCGGTATAAATCATATAGCTAATCACTACTATAAATAAGGTTACCGTAGTGGTGCTATACATGAGTGCCGGACCGGTATACATTCGGACTTTACCAACGTCTTCGCTGATGCGGCTCATAAGGTCTCCTGTTCTATTTTTTTTATAAAAACTCAGTGAAAGGCGCGCGTACTGTTCGAAAACTACATTTTTTAGGTCGAATTCTATATATCGAGATACGACTATAATGGCCTGTCGCATTAAAAAGGTAAAAAATGCAGAAAGTAGGGCGGCACCTAATATGAGGAATATGTTTTCGAGTAATTCGGCTCTGAGAGCTTCTTGGGTGATTTCACCATTAAACCTGCGCTGAACAGCTTCTACAGAGTCTCCAATTTTAGCAGGTACTACAATACGAAACATGGTGGCGACAGCAGTGATAAATAAACCGAAAAGTAGTCGCCATTTGTAGGTGATGAAAAATTGGTTGAGGAAGCGTAATTCTTTCATTGAGCGCTAAAACTTATTAACAAATTCTTAATTTTAAGATAATATTTTGCGATATCCTTAATAAACAATTAATTTTACGCCCTCTCATTATGAGATTCATAAATATATAACATATGGTTACTGAGGTACTTAATGCTAAAGAGGCTAATCATTTAGCCCCTGTTTTTGGACAATCTTCTTTTGATAATCACGAACAAATTGTTTTTTGCAACGACAAAGATACAGGATTAAAAGCAATAATTGGAATACATAATACTGTGTTAGGCCCTGCTTTGGGAGGTACACGGATGTGGAATTATAACTCTGAATGGGATGCTTTAAACGATGTACTTCGCCTCTCTCGAGGAATGACCTTTAAGAGTGCAATCACTGGCCTTAATTTGGGTGGTGGGAAAGCGGTTATAATAGGTGATGCCAAGACACAAAAGACCCCAGAATTGATGTTACGATTTGGTGAATTTGTACATTCATTAGGCGGAAGATATATTACAGCAGAGGATGTAGGCATGATGACGAGTGATATGGATTTAGTTCGTACAGTGACTCCTTATGTAACAGGTATCTCGGAAGAAATAGGAGGTGCAGGAAACCCTTCGCCTGTTACGGCATATGGTGTATTTATGGGAATGAAAGCCGCAGCCAAGTATAAATTTGGAAGCGATGATTTAGAGCATAAGAAAATTTATGTTCAGGGAATTGGGAATGTAGGAGAAGCTTTAGTAGAGCATCTTACCAATGAAGGAGCGAATGTTTGTATCAGTGATATCAGCCAAGAACGTTTGGAAGAAGTTCGCGATAAGTACAGTGTTTCTATCTATACGGGTAACGAATTGTATGCCGAAGAAATGGATATTTACGCTCCCTGTGCTTTAGGCGCTACGATAAATGATGATACCATTCATAAGTTAAAAGCTAAAATAATTGCAGGTGCTGCGAACAATCAATTGGCCGACGAGCAGAAGCATGGAATGCTGTTGCGGGAAAAGGGTATTGTATATGCACCAGATTTCTTGATTAATGCAGGCGGTATTATTAATGTCTATGCCGAACTGGAAAACTATGGAAAGCTGGAAATTATTCGTAAGACTGAAAACATATATAATACGACCCTTGAGATTTTAAGTAGTGCAGAGACTAATGATCTAACTACCCATCAGGCAGCATTGCGTATTGCTCAGGCTAGAATTAATACACGCAAAAAAGAAACAATCATATAGTATTTAATACATATCTTTGCAGCGCATAATACATCAATTATGCGCTGTATTATTTTATTAAAGTTCTTTTCAATTATGCTAACAAGAAGACATATAAGAGTAAAAGTGTTACAATCGTTATATGCGTTTTATCAATCTGATGATAGTAGTCTTGAAAAGCAAGAAAAGTTTCTTCATTACAGCGTTACCCAAATGCTGGATTTACAAGCGTTGCTAATTCAGTTAATGATAGCAATGCGGGATCATGCTGAAAATTACCTTCAAAAATCTCAACAAAAACACTTAGCCACCGCCATGGAGAAGGATCCAAGTAGGTCGTTCTTGGAAAACAAGGTAATTGGACTATTGTCTCAAAATCAGGTACTCTCAGAGTATATTAAAAATAGAAAACTTACTAATTGGAATGTTGACGATGAGTATGTTGCTATTCTTTTTAATAGCCTAAAAGAGCAGGAGTGGTATGATGTCTATTTGGAATTAAAACAGCCAAGCTTTAGAGACGATCAGAAATTTGTTTTGCAGTTGTATAAGGAGGTCATTGCCCCCAATGAAAAGCTTTACGAATACCTAGAAGATCATCGCTTAACTTGGTTGGATGATTTCCCCTTGGTGAATACTGCGATTGTTAAGATGCTCGATAAATTGAATGAACGAAATGTTGCATCCGTTTTTGATGCCCAAGTCTATAAAAACGATGAGGATCGTGAATACAACCTTCAATTGTTACGTAAAGTAATACTCAATGATGATAAGTTGGAAGCACAAATAGATGGTAAAACGCCAAACTGGGATAAGGAACGAATCGCCGAAATTGACATGATTATTCTTAAAATGGGCATTGCAGAGTTCCTTTATTTTCCAAGTATCCCTGTTAAAGTTTCCATAAATGAGTACTTAGAAGTGTCGAAAGAATATTCCACACCCAAGAGTAGCCTCTTTATTAACGGGATTCTAGACAAGTTGGTGAAAGATCTTTCAGCGGATGAAAAATTAAACAAAATTGGGCGTGGCCTTCGATAAATTCAAAAAAATGGCTATTTTAGCCACTCTTAATTCAAATTATAAACTATGAAAAAATCGATTTTTATACTAGCGGTAGCGGCATTAGTATCTTTTACATCTTGTAAGGATAATGCTTCTGAGAAAGTTAACGGAGAAAATGTTGCAGCAACAGCTGAGCGTGAAGCAGAAGCTTCTAAATATCCCGTAATGACATTTACTGAATCTGAGTTCGACTTTGGAACTATTGACCAAGGTACTCCTCAAGAACATGTTTTTACATTTACGAATGACGGAGATGCAGATCTTATCATTGTAGATGCTAAAAGTAGCTGTGGTTGTACGGTACCAGAATTTACTAAGGATCCTGTTGCACCGGGTGCAACTGGCGAATTATTGGTAAAATTCAACGGAAGTGGAAAAAACCAAGTGAGTAAGACCGTTACTGTTACTGCAAATACGGCAGCTGGTAAAGAGACTATTAAGATTAAGGCTTTTGTTACTCCTAAAGAAGGAGCAACTTCAGGTTCTCCAATCCAAACTAAATAATCTAGTTACAGATGGATCAACTTTTAGGACCCCTACTCTTATTTTCTGTTTTTATTATTTTCTTCATTGTTTTACCGCAACGTAAAAAACTGAAGCAGGAAAAGAAATTCTTTGGTGAATTGAATAAGGGAATGAAGGTTATTACTAACGGTGGTATGCACGGTAAAATTCTCGAATTAAACGATGATGGAACCGTTATTATTGAAACTGGCGCTGGGAAAATGAAGTTCGACAAAACTGCTATCTCTGTTGAAAAGAGTAGCAAACTGAACGCACCAGAAGTGAAAAAGTAATATATCTTTAAATAACAACATAAAAAAACCTTCAGTGCGAACTGAAGGTTTTTTTGTGCAATTAATTTATAAGTTTTAGAATCGGTAACCCACTAGGATACCTCCTCTAATGAAACCTTCTGGGCTAGCATCTGAATTTCCAATATAGCGTCCACCACCAATACTTATTTCAAGTACAAAACCGTTGCGACTCACCCATTTTTGACCCAGCGCAAAGCCAATTCCGAAGTTGGTCCAATCATTCGATGTAACGTTACTGCTACCATCCTCAAAAAAATCATCATACAATCTTTCTCCTGAAGCAACTTGTAGCATTCCTTCGGCAAATAAGCCCCGTGCCCCGTAGTCCTTTTTATTAAAAAAGTACTGACGAAAGTAAGGTGTAAATGCAAAGTTTTGATAATTCTCGAAGTCAGAACCTTCATCCCAGCCAAAGGAAATTGCGGCTCCAATTCCGGTATATTTACTCATGATGTATTCATAGTTGAGCTCGATGGTATTAATGGCCAAGGCTTCAAAAGCGTCAAGTCGGATTTCGTGTTTTTGAATTGGAACTAAGTTCTCTGTAGTTTCAGCTTCTTGGGTAAAGCCAATAGCAGATGCACCCAAACAAAGGGTTAATAGGATTTTTTTCATAGGTTTTTTTTAATTCTTGTTCAGTAATAGAACAGTTGAGAATAAATTTTCCTACCTCTACTTTTTGATAGCGACCAACTTCGCAATATTCACGATTACTTCAATGGCTTTTTGCATGCTCTCCACCGGTACGTATTCGTAACGTCCATGGAAATTATGTCCTCCTGCAAAAATATTTGGGCAAGGTAATCCCATAAAACTTAATTGAGAGCCGTCAGTACCTCCTCTAATTGGTTTTATAAGCGGTTGAATGCCTGCTTCTTTCATGGCTGCTTCGGCGATGTCCACAATGTGCATTACTGGCTCAATCTTTTCGCGCATATTGAAGTATTGATCTTTTATTTCTATAGAAATACGATCTTCTCCCAATTGAGTGTTTAGATTAGTAGCCAATTGGTTCATTACTTCTTTACGAGCAGCGAATTGATCTTTGTCATGATCTCGAATGATATATTGAAGTTTGGTTCCATCTACAGACCCATCTATGCTATAAAGGTGGAAAAAACCTTCGCGATCATCCGTATGTTCAGGAGTTTCCATGCTAGGTAAGGCATTGATAAATTCAGTAGCGATATACATACTATTCACCATTTTTCCTTTGGCATTGCCTGGGTGTACAATCTTACCTTTAATGCTCACTACAGCACCAGCCGCATTAAAGTTCTCATACTCTAATTCACCTATTTGACTGCCATCCATGGTATATGCCCATTCGGCACCAAATTTTTCTACATCGAATTTATGCGCGCCTCGGCCAATTTCTTCATCTGGAGTAAAACCAACTCTAATTTTCCCGTGCTTAATTTCTGGATGTTGAACCATATATTCCATAGCGGAAATGATTTCAGCGATACCTGCTTTGTCATCGGCCCCTAAAAGCGTAGTTCCGTCGGTAGTGATTAATGTTTGCCCTTTGTACAGCAGTAAATCATCAAAATCGTTGGGAGAAAGCACAATATTTTCAGCTTCATTCAAGACAATGTCCGAACCCTCATAATTTTCTATGATTTGTGGATTGACGTTCGCACCGGTAAAGTCGGGCGTTGTATCAAAATGAGATACAAATCCAATGACAGGAACGTCATGGTCAATATTGCTGGCCAAGGTTGCCATGATGTAGGCATTGTCGTCTATAGTGACTTCGGTCATTCCAATTTCCTTCAGTTCCTCGACCAAAGCGTTTGCCAAATTCCATTGTTTTTCACTACTTGGGGTGGTTTCGCTATTGGGGTCACTTTCGGTATCTACGGTGATGTAACTTATGAATCTATCGATGAGGTATTGCTTGTCTATCATAATGCTTAAAATAAGTGCTTAAAAATACCAAAAATAGCGAGAATAAAGTCGACAAATATTAAAATCGTAAATTCAGTAAATAACCAGAAAAACAAATCAAATGAAACAAAAGAACTATTTTATTGTAATAATGGTACTATTTCTGTCCAGTTTCGCCTATGGGCAACAGGTGTCAGGTACCATTACAGATGACGCTTCCTTACCTCTAAATGGGGTGAGTGTGGTGGTTAAAGGAACTACAACTGGAACTATTTCCGACTTTGATGGAAACTACACCATGAATGCCTCCACAGGAGATACGTTAGTATTTTCCTACGTGGGTTTTGATACGGTAGAACAAGTGGTTAACGGGGCCACAATGAATCTTGTGATGGTGTCCGGATTCGAGCTTGATGAGGTCGTACTTATAGGGACTCGTAACCCGAGTAGGACTGCTATCAACTCGGCTGTACCTGTTGATGTCTTAAATGTTCAGGAGATCGCCGAATATTCTCCACAAATAACGTTGACTGAAATACTGAATTATGCAGCACCTTCGTTTTCTTCGAACCCGCAAACCATTTCCGATGGAACCGATCACATTGCACCCGCTTCCTTGAGAGGCCTGGGTCCTGATCAGGTTTTGGTGCTTATCAACGGAAAGCGACGCCACAAAACCGCTTTGGTAAACGTGAACGGAACATTTGGTAGAGGTTCGGTAGGGAGTGATTTAAGTGCGATCCCAACGAACGCGATCCAACGGATTGAAATATTACGTGACGGTGCGGCTGCTCAGTATGGTTCCGATGCCATTGCGGGAGTCATTAACATTGTCTTGAAAAAGGCCACGAACGAGTTGGCTCTTGACATTACTTCTGGAGCAAATTTTACGAGCGAAAATCCAGATGACGGCACCGATGGTGAAAAAATTAATGTGGGAGCCAACTATGGATTGGACTTGGGTGATGATGGAGGTTTTGTGAACTTTACAGGAAACTTTAATTTTAGAGGAGCCACCAATAGAATGAAAGAATGGGAAGGGGATATTTTTAACCGCTTTAATACGGTAGAACGATTTGCCAATAACGATGGTTACGATCTAAGAAACCTATTGGACGATGATGTGGATGATGTAATCCTGTACGGAAATCAGGCAGGATTTAACCTGAACCCCATGGCTACAAAAGAAGAATTACAGGAAATATTAGGTGCAGACAATACCGGTTCGGAATTGGGCGCAAGAGGCTTAACCCGAAGGGACTTTAATATGCGAGTGGGACAATCGGAGCTTCGTGGAGGCCAGTTTTTTGGCAATATGGAACTTCCTTTAGGTGAAAATATAAAACTCTATTCCTTTGGAGGTATTGGCTTTAAAAATGGTAATGCCGCAGGTTTCTATCGTTTGCCGAATCAGGCACGTGCTTATACACCCGCGAGACTCAATGGTTTTCTTCCGGAGATCAATTCTAGTATTAGAGACAAAGCTCTGGCTGTAGGGATCAAAGGAAAAGCTGGAGAATGGAATGTTGATCTTAGCAATAATACGGGTATCAATACCTTTACCTATCGTATCAGCAATTCTTTGAATGCCTCTTTGGGTAATTCAACTCCTTTTGAGGCGGATGCCGGTGGATTTGAATATGGCGAAAACACCTCCAATCTGGATGTGAGCCGCTTCTATGAAGATGTTTTGGCTGGCTTTAATATCGCGTTTGGTGCAGAGTATAGAGTTGAGAACTATTCTATTATTGCAGGACAAGAAGAATCCTACGCTCAATATAATACGTTAGGAAATGTGCACGACCCAACCGATCCAAATTCTGTGGTACCTACTGATTTCTTCGGAAGTACAAGACCGGGTGGAATCCAAGTATTCCCTGGCTTTAAACCAGATAACGAAGTCGACGCATTTAGAACCTCTGTCGCAGGATATGTAGATGCTGAAGCCGATTTCAGTGAGCAGTTCAGATTGACCGGGGCGATACGATACGAGAATTTCTCCGATTTTGGAGGAACTGTGAACTTCAAGTCGTCTTTCTTATTCAAAGCAATGGACAACCTGAATGTTCGGGGGTCTGTTCAAACAGGATTTAGAGCACCTTCCTTACATCAAATTCATTTTAATTCGACCTCTACCTTGTTTGTGGATGGAGTTCCAAACGAAGTAGGTATATTCCCAAACACATCTCGTGTTGCAAGAATATTGGGAATTGGCGAATTGCAAGAAGAAACATCTCTCGGATTTACCGTTGGTTTAACTGCCACAATTCCAGACGTTGGTTTGAAACTAACTGTGGATGGATATTTGGTTAATATCGACGACCGAGTTGTTTTGAGTGGTCAATTTGATGACAACGGAAATAGCGAATTGGCTGCCTTATTCGCCGAAGCAAATGCAAGTAGAGCAGCATTTTTCGCGAATGCCGTAGATACTCAAACCAAGGGGATCGATTTTGTTGCCGACCATAAGATTTCTATTTCTGGGAATATGAGATTGACAAATACCTTATCATTGACCTTGTCAGAAACAACCGTTGAAGGCGTGAATATACCAACGGCTATTGCAAACGCAGGCTTGACGGATACTTATTTCGATGAAACAAGCAGAATATATATCGAATCTGCCGTACCACGTACCAAAGGAACGCTTACTAACAATCTGCGTATAAATGACGATTGGAATATATTCCTTCGGAATAGCTTTTTTGGAGAAGTAGAAGAGGCAACGAATAATGACGATCCCAATGTGGAAAGATTGTATGCAGGTAAAGTTATTACGGATTTGACGTTCTCACATAACTTTACAGAATCTCTGAAATTCACCATTGGTGCCAATAATTTATTGGATGTGTATCCCGATGAAGCGGATGACGCATTCCGTTCTAGTGGACGTTTTGTCTATTCCAGACGTTCTACGCAATTTGGAACTGGCGGACGTAACATTTTTGCAAGATTTAGCATTTTACTGAAATAAGCAGTTACTAATCAATTTTAAAGAGGTTGTCTTTTCTTTGAGACAACCTCTTTTATATAAGATGTCATTTTTAAACAGCAATACACAAGGTCTTAAACCTTCGGCTACCCTACAAATCAATCAAAAGGTCAAAGGGTTGCGCGATCAAGGGAGGGACATATATCATTTTGGATTTGGGCAATCTCCCTTTCCAGTACCAGAAACAATTGTGGAGACGTTAAAGGTGCATGCAACTTACAATGCTTATTTACCCACTCTTGGATTACCTGAATTGCGAAAAAAAATAGCTTCATTTTTACAGCAATACCAACAAGTAAATGCATCGAAAGAGAGTATTTTAATAGGTCCAGGCAGCAAAGAGTTGCTCTACCAAACCATCCTTATGATTAATGGAACTTACCTAATTCCCAAAGGAAGCTGGGTAAGTTATTTGCCGCAGGTAAAACTGAACAATAAAGAGTTCGCATTGTTAGAAACGCATTGGGCTCACAATTATAAATTGCAACCTCAAGCTCTCGAAGACTATTGTCAGAATACCAACGGAACGAAAATACTTATCTTGAACTCTCCTAATAATCCAACAGGAGCGGTATATAATCCTGATGAATTAAAAGCTCTTGCTGAAGTTTGTCGCAATTACCAAGTGTTGGTTCTCTCCGATGAGATCTATTCACAACTGTCTTTTCAAGCACCTCATGCTCCCAGTATTTCAAAGTTCTATCCTGAAAAAACAATCGTCTTTGGGGGTTTGAGTAAAGTTTTTGCCTCAGGGGGGTATCGCCTGGGTTACCTGCACTTGCCACATGAACTTAATTTTTTAAAGGATACCTACTCATCGCTATTTAGCGAAACTTTTAGTGCGGTGAGTACACCCATTCAATACGCTGCAATCACAGCATTCGAGTACAAGAAAGAATTGCGAGAAAGTGTGGAAGCTGCCAGGGTTATCCTCGAGGCATTGGCCAACTACGTTTATAGATCCTTAACAAAGGCGCAAATAGCTTGCACCCGTACGGAAGGTGGATTTTATATGTTGATCGATTTTAAACACTATAAAAAACAGCTGAAAAGCCTTAAATTGAACGACAGTGTTTCTGTGGCTAATTATTTATTGAATCAATTTAATGTTGCACTATTACCAGGTATCGATTTCTATTTTTCACGCGATGAATTTATTTTTAGACTGGCCTTTGTGGATTTTGATGGAAAAAAAGTACTTTCTGCCTATCAAAAAAACAAAAACATACTGCTAGATTTAAAATTTATTAAAACCTTTGCACCCAATGTTTTTAAAGGAGTCCAAAAAATAATAGAGTTTACAATAGCTTTGGACCAAAATAGTCATAATTAAACCTCTTATCCTTGTATAAATTATTCTTAAGACCTTTACTATTCCTTTTCGACCCTGAAGCGGTGCATCATTTTACGTTCAAAATGGTTAAACTGATGCACAAATTAGGCTTAGCTGGATGTTTCCGAAGTATATATAAGGTGAATGATAAGGCGTTGGAACAAGAACTTTTTGGACTTCGTTTTCCAAACCCGGTGGGATTAGCCGCTGGTTTTGATAAGGATGCGAAACTTTATAAAGAACTCTCCAATTTCGGATTTGGTTTTATTGAGATAGGTACGGTTACTCCAAAGCCTCAGTCGGGAAACCCAAAGAAGCGGCTTTTCAGATTGAAAAAAGATAGCGCCATTATCAACCGAATGGGATTCAATAATGGGGGAGTAGCAGAAGCAGTATTGCGTTTGAAAGAGAACCCGAATGGAAACAAACACGTGCTCGTTGGAGGCAATATTGGTAAGAATAAGGTAACTCCTAATGAAGAAGCTGTTACTGACTACGTTTTAAGCTTTGAAGCTCTATTTGATGTTGTGGATTATTTTGTTGTGAATGTGAGCTCTCCAAATACGCCTAATTTGCGGGCATTGCAGGACAAGAAACCCTTGACGGCTTTATTGATGACGCTGCAAGAAAAAAATTCAGAAAAAGATAAAAGGAAACCCATACTATTGAAAATTGCTCCCGATCTTACCGATGAGCAGCTATTGGATATTATTGCTATCGTTTCAGAAACAAAAATTGATGGGGTCATTGCTTCCAATACAACCATTTCAAGAGATGGACTCGTTTCAGAAAATAAAAAGGAAATGGGAGGCTTGAGCGGAAAACCCTTGACAAATCGATCTACTGAGGTTATTCGTTTTCTTTCAGAAAAAAGTAACAAGGCCTTCCCAATTATTGGAGTTGGAGGTATTCACTCTGCGAAGGATGCTTTGGAAAAAATAGAAGCCGGCGCAAGTCTTATACAACTTTACACCGGCTTTATTTATGAAGGACCTGCATTGATCAAGTCCATTAATAAGACTTTGCTTAAAGCTTCACCAAGCGCTTAACACTTTCATCGTTAGTGTCGTTTTGCACTTTAACCAGATAAACACCATTTGGTAAACCACTCAGATCTATTTGCGTTGAGTTGCTATTAATATTTCCTAGCTGCATAACTTCAGCACCAAGGACATTATAGATGGTCACGGTTTCAAGATTGGTAGCATTTGAAATGGTTACTTTATCACCAGCTGGGTTTGGAAATAAGACCGTTTGATTGGTGGTTAAGTCATCAATTCCTAGAACCACGCTCTCAAGACTAATCGTAAGCGTTCCAATAATTTCATTTGAAAAAGGAGTCACTCCCTGTAGACTAGAAATAGGATCTTGGGGGTTGGTATCAGCATCGGCGGAGGTATAATCAACACCACTGTCGGTACCAGCGTCGTAGGGGTAGAGATCAATATTAATTTCATCAATCCAATCGCCATTGCCATCCACAAGCGAAATGCTATTGATTGCAACCATCCAATCCGGACTGGGTGCAATCATAGAAAGTAGGGTGAGCAATGGGTAATCTTCTGTAGTGATAATTTCATTGATATTTATTTGACCTTCGGCAGTTGCTAAACCATCACCGTCAACCAAGGCACTGGCGTAATTAGCCGCTATTGCCGCATCAACTTCTGTATAAAAAACGGTATTGCTTCCTGTTTCAGCGATATTCTCAACACCTTGAGTAGCCGTGCCGCCCATTTCCAAGAATACCACATCACTATTGTGAGTAGCGCCAACCAATTTTGACCAATGAGCGGTTCCTGGTAAGCTTCCGCTTGGGTGTGGGTGTGCCGATTGAGTCCAGTTACTTGTAAAATTTACCGAGTAGGTTGCTTCAGATTGAGCGTTGGAATGAATTGATAATAAGGAGATTGATAAAAATAGTAGGAATATTCTTTTCATAATTGCTGGGTTTTATTTTGCTAAGTCGGAGCTGGAGGCCATTGCTTACATAAAAATGATTTATTTTTAATCCATGTTAGAAAGTTTAATCTCCTTTTCATTGGCCACCTTGGCTTTGTGTATTTCTCCAGGGCCGGACAATATTTATGTATTAACACAGTCACTGGTGAATGGTACTAAAAGTGGGGTTGCCACGACCGCTGGGTTAATCAGTGGTTGTATTATACATACGACATTATTGGCGTTTGGGATTTCTGCTGTGATCACCTCTTCTCCAGAAATTTTCTACGGAATTAAAATTATGGGTGCTATATATCTATTTTACTTGGCTTATACGGTGTTTAAGAGTAGTTCTGAAATCGACTTTAAAGAAAACGCTCCGAAAAAAAACTATGCGCAGCTTTTTAAAACAGGGGTTATCATGAATTTGTTTAACCCTAAGGTAATGATCTTCTTCTTGGCGTTTTTCCCTGGTTTTCTTTGGAATACTTCGGAAGGAACCGTCAGTCAATTTTATATTTTAGGGCTTACCTTTATGGCAATCTCCTTTGTCGCCTTTAGTGGAATAGCGCTATTAGCTGGGAGTATTTCTAACTATTTGTTAGGCCATAAAAAAGTGGGTTTGTATTTAAAATGGATGCAAATTATTGTCTTTGTTGGTATTGCTATATTTATTCTCATTCCCTAATTCCTTTATAAAGTTTCTATTGGATATTGTAATTCTAACAGTGTATATCATGCACGCAAAATTGTATATTTGGACTAATGCAAAAAGTCAAAATTATAGAGTGTCCTAGAGATGCTATGCAAGGGATTAAGGATTGGATTCCAACGGAGAAGAAAATCCAGTACATCCAGGCATTGTTAAGATGTGGGTTCGATACCATTGATTTTGGAAGTTTTGTATCTCCCAAGGCGATTCCTCAAATGCAGGATACGGCAGCGGTGCTTGCCGGACTTGATTTGTCTAAAACGGAAAGTAAATTATTGGCTATTGTGGCCAATACACGAGGTGCTATAGCTGCTGTTGCGCATCCAGAAATTCAATATCTGGGTTATCCTTTTTCCATTTCTGAAAATTTTCAAATGCGTAATACCCATAAAACCATTGCGCAGTCTATGGATGCACTGAAAGAGATTTTAGCGTTGGCCGATCAAAAAAATAAAGAAGTTGTGACCTATTTATCTATGGGCTTCGGAAATCCTTATGGAGATCCTTGGAATGTGGACATCGTTGGAGATTGGGCTGAAAAATTATCGGACATGGGTGTTCGGATTTTATCCTTAAGCGATACCGTGGGGACATCTACTCCAGAAGTAATTACCTATTTGTATTCCAATTTGATTCCTAGATATCCGAATATTGAATTTGGAGCGCATTTACATACTACGCCCACCAAATGGCATGAAAAAGTAGATGCCGCCTATCAAAATGGTTGTCGAAGATTTGATGGAGCCATACAAGGTTTTGGCGGTTGCCCCATGGCTAAGGACGAACTTACCGGTAATATGCCTACTGAAAAAATGCTAAGCTATTTTACATCGGCAAAGGTGGACACTAATATTAATACGATGTCGTTTGAAAGTGCTCACAACGAAGCTACCAAAATATTTACAAAATATCACTGATATGAAATGGACAAAATTTTTACTAGCCCTGTTGTTTCTATCCTTCATTGGTTGTAAAAGCACGAAGCAACTTCCTATGGTAAAGGAAGATGGTCAAATTTCGTTCAAGCTCGTGCAGCTGAATGATGTCTACGAAATTGCCCCGCTGAGCGGAGGAAAGTATGGAGGAATGGCACGAGTAGCTCATGTGGTAGATTCTATTAAAAAAGTAGAACCCAATACGTATTTGTTTATGGCAGGAGATTTTCTGAACCCATCCTTGCTGGGGACATTAAAAATTGACGGAGAAAGAGTAGGAGGAAAGCAAATGATTGAAGTGATGAATGCGATGGACTTCGAATTGGTAACCTTTGGAAACCATGAATTCGACTTGAAAGAAGCCGATCTTCAAAAACGCATGGACGAGTCTAATTTTTATTGGACCTCAGCAAATGTATTTCAGAACAACGAAGATGGACCGCGATCGTTTTTCTTCCGAAGAGATAATGATACTATTTATGTGCCAGAAACCTATACCTTGTCTATCACGGACGCCGATAGTACTCAAGTAGATGTCGGCTTTTTTGGAGTTACGCTGCCTTCGAATCCACAAGATTTTGTGTATTATGCCGATATGTATTTAGAAGCCAGTAGTGCTTATAATACCCTGCAAATGCAGCAGACAGATGTTATTATTGGCTTGACGCATTTGAAGGTTGAACAGGATCGGGAGTTGGCACGGCGGTTTCCTAATATATCACTAATTATGGGAGGGCATGAGCATAATAATATGTTGATTCCGACAGCTAACGCTACTATCGCCAAGGCCGATGCCAATGCAAAAAGCGTTTACATTCATACCATTACTTACAACACTAAAACGCAACAAACGGCGATAGATTCACATTTGATGCCGATCGATGAAAAAACACCTTCTAAACCTGAGGTACAGGTCATTGTTGATAAATGGAATGCGGTGCTTGAAACTAAAATAAAAGAAGTAATTGAAGACCCCAACGAGGTTATTTATGTGGCTAAAACTCCTTTGGATGGAACGGATAGCGCTAATAGAAGCATACAAACCAATTTAGGAGGAATCATTTCAGAGGCGATGTCTCAGTCCTTTACCACAGAAGTGGATGGAGCCTTGATTAATGGAGGGTCCATGCGACTGGATGATATGTTGGCGGGGGAGGTTACCAGCATTGATATTTTTCGAGTATTGCCTTTTGGAGGAGGAGTTTTAAAAGTAGATATGAAGGGAAATTTGCTGAAGAAAGTATTGGACTTTGGAGAATCCAAGCGTGGTACCGGAGCTTATTTGCAACGTCATGGATTCTCTCAAGATACCAAGGGTGAATGGCTATTAAACCAAATGGAAATTGAAGCCGAGCAGGTATATACACTTGCGATCAGTGATTTTTTATTGAAGGGCTTCGACATCCCGTTTTTAATTCCTGAGAATGAAGGGATCGTTCAAATCCATGAACCAGATCCTAAAGAACCAGCTTTCGATATAAGAAATGCTGTTATTTTATTTCTTAAATCTGATAATCAATAATATTTTTTTTAAGTTTATCGAACTAATTTAAATAGAACAGAATGAAACGCATTCTTAAATATATATTACTTCTGGCATTGGCTGCTTTGGTGGTCATACAGTTTATACGTCCGGAGAAAAATCAAGGCGGCTATGAAAGTATAGCGGCTTTTGAGGCTGATACAAAACCCACTAAAGAAATTTTGGAAATTCTGCAGACCAACTGCTATGATTGCCATAGTGCGGAGACAAGGTATCCGTGGTACGCGGAAATCTCACCGTTTTCCTATTGGTTGGCAGACCATATTAAAGTCGGAAAGAGTCATTTTAATGTTTCTGAATGGGGAACATATTCGGTTAAAAAGAAGGACCACAAATTGGATGAATTGATAGAGATGATCGAAACGGAAGAAATGCCTCTAGACTCCTATACTTGGTTACATGGAGACCTTACCGAAGGTCAATCTCAATTATTGGTGCGCTGGGCTCAGTTGGTCAGACTTCAATATGACGCTGAATTAAGGGCCGCTGGAAGATAATTACTGTCAGCCAAAATTTAACACTTTCCTTATTTATATTTATTCTAAATAAACTTGTGTAATTGTTTATTGCGTATTATTTTTGCGCTTGAAATAAATCACTATTTATATTAAGTCTAAATAAGAATAAATGAAAAACCTAATAACCTTCCTAGCATTTTTTATCGCAAGCACAAGCTTTGCACAGACCATTCAAGACAGTATTACTTTTAACCCTCAATTGCAGCAAAACTCTGCGCAGCGTATTCTTTCTGGGAATTATGGAAAGGCCGTTGTTGTTGGAGCCTATGCCGAAGCTACCTATAATCAGCCAGAAGGGGATAACGGGGAGTTGGATATCCAACGTATGGTCTTATTATTTGGTTATAAATTCAATGATAAAACACAATTCTTCACAGAAGTTGAATTAGAACATGTATCCGAAATTTTTGTGGAACAAGCCTTTATAAATTACTCCGTAGGAGATAATATTAGTCTGCGGGGTGGCTTGATGCTAATACCTATGGGTATCGTTAATGAATATCATGAACCTACTACCTTCAATGGAGTGGAACGTCCGGCAGTTGACAATGTAATTGTACCTACAACTTGGCGTGAATTGGGAGTTGGTGTCACCGGTCGTATTCCAGATGCTTCTCTGTCCTATCAAGCTTATGTTTTTAACGGATTCAAGTCGACTGAGGCGGATGGCGAAGGTGGGATTTCTGGTGTCCTAAAGGGTAGTAACGGGCTCAGAAGTGGGCGTCAGAAAGGAATTCAATCTACAGTAGATAGTCCTACATTTTCTACCAAGTTAGATTATTACGGTATTCCGGGATTACGTTTGGGATTGTCTGGATATTTTGGACAAACACAGGCGGAAGACGATGTAGAAGCCATCGAAGGGGCTAATATTGGAGTGAGTATGATTGGTTTTGACGCGCGATATGCATTTCAAAAAATAACTGCTAGAGGACAATTCATTTATGCATCCTTAAGTGATACTGAAGCTTATAATTTGGCAACTGAAAGAGATTTGGGAAGTGCGATGATGGGTTACTATGCTGA
>Ga0256847_1000141_pt1 | contig 48821 bp, 18 predicted proteins | sample TeddybearmetaG_FD_189099 | JGI IMG/M metagenome (GOLD analysis project Ga0256847, IMG submission 189099) | Hydrothermal vent microbial communities from East Pacific Rise, Pacific Ocean - Teddybear | ecosystem: Environmental > Aquatic > Marine > Hydrothermal vents | place: Pacific Ocean: East...
ACAGTGATCTCTACACAATGGATTATTCCGGGAGTGTGGACGAGATTGAATTCAACACTACCTCTCGTGTACATTTCAATCAGGATTTGAGCGTAAACGGCGACGTTACAATTACCAATGTGGGACAGGAACTGCGGACAGATGGTGGCAACTGGGTGATAGAAACTCCGGCAAACATTGTTATTAATGATGACAGCTATTGGTACACCGCTTCATCTAATACCATAGACATACGCCTTATCGGATCAACAGACCAGTCGATATCAGGTACGGGTAAGTTGCATGATCTGGATATCCAGAAACCAAGTGGCGATGTCCTCATGAGTGATAATCTACATTTGTCAAATGGTATTTTGAAGGGTTCAGGGCTACTCAAAAGTGTGAGCGGAAGCGTACTGGAATTTATAGATAACGACAGCTACACTTATGATTTTGACGGTAGTGTCGATGAGGTTGTTTTCACCCATGCTAGTACAATAAATTTCTATAAAGACATGGCAGTGAATGGCGATGTAACCATTGAAAATGTAACAACGAGGTTGAGAGACAATGACAATGCCGGATTACTGGCCATTGCTACAGAAGCCAATGTGATCATCAATGATAATAGTTATTGGTATACCAAATCGATTAATACAATAGATATACGATTAGTAGGTGCCACAGATCAATCAATCTCTGGTACAGGTAAACTCCATGATCTGGACATCCAGAAGCCAAGTGGCGATGTCCTCATGAGTGATAATCTACATTTGTCAAATGGTATTTTGAAGGGTTCAGGGCTACTTAAAAGTGTGAGCGGAAGCGTACTGGAATTTATAGATAACGACAGCTACACTTATGATTTTGACGGTAGTGTCGATGAGGTTGTTTTCACCCATGCTAGTACTATAAATTTCTATAAAGACATGGCAGTGAATGGCGATGTAACCATTGAAAATGTAACAACGAGGTTGAGAGACAATGACAATGCCGGATTACTGGCCATTGCTACAGAAGCCAATGTGATCATCAATGATAATAGCTATTGGTATACCAAATCGATTAATACAATAGATATACGATTAGTAGGTGCCACAGATCAATCAATCTCAGGCACCGGCAAGTTACACGATCTCGATATCCAGAAGTCAGGTGGAAATGTCTTGATGAACGATGAATTAAACCTAAGCAACGGTATTCTCACCAACGGTAGCGCCTCAGACCTGCTCAAGGACAATGGAGGCATTTTAAAAATTATTGACAGTGATCTCTACACAATGGATTATTCCGGGAGTGTGGACGAGATTGAATTCAACACTACCTCTCGTGTACATTTCAATCAGGATTTGAGCGTAAACGGCGACGTTACAATTACCAACGTGGGACAGGAACTGCGGGCAGATGGTGGCAACAAGGAAATACTTGTCTCCGGAAATGTTGTTAGCAACGATGCGTCTTACTTCTACACGGCGAATTCCAACTCAGTTGATCTGACCTTCGTCGGCTCCGCTAATCAGACTATATCCGGTACGGGCTTGGTCCATGATATTAATTTTGATAAACCTTCCGGTGATTTGATCCTGGATGCAGGTCTGACAAAAGACTTTCGTTTGGTGCGGCTTGTTTCTGGCACATGGGAAATGAACGATGTCATCAATCCTTCTGATGGCTTTATCGTTGAGGGAGGTACACTAAAAGGTACAGGAACAATTAACGACAATGTTACGGCCAATGGTGGATCCATAAATACAGGTACATCACCAGGTTGTTTCACGATAATGGGAAATCTTATATTAAATAGTGGATCTACATTCTTTGTCGAGATCGACGGAGATACGCCCTGTACTCAACATGACCAAACGATTGTAACTGGATCGGTAACGATTAATGGAGCAACCTTGAGTGGTACATCGACAACGACGCCAACGGGCCCAATCACAATTATCGATAATAACCTCGCTGATGCTATCGGTGGAAGTAAGTTTAACGGACTACTGGAAGGGACATCCATTATTATAGGTAGTGATGAATATACGGTTTCGTATATCGGGGACACGGGTAATGATGTTACATTAAATTTTATCCCTCCGATTCCCGGAGCAGCACTCGATTTCGATGGATCGAATGATTATGTGGACCTCTTAAGTGCAATCTTGCCAACTGCAAATGCAGGTGATACCTGGACCGTTGAAATGTGGTTAAAAACATCTACTACTGCTCATGATGTAATGTTTTCTCAATACCTTCCAACAGATGGTAACAGAAGTACTTTTGACGTAAATAATGGTTCCTCCGGTAAAGTAGCGTATTGGAAAAGTTCTTCAGGAGGGGTAGTAGTCAGAAGCACGACCTCGGTTAATGATGGAAATTGGCATCACTTAGCTGTAGTGAAGGAAGGGTCTGGAACGGGACAGGTAAAGTTATATGTTGACGGCGTATTGGAAGATACAGGTACTGATGCAAATACTATGGCAAATAGAATATCGGAACTCGGACGAATAGATTCAAACGCGGATAGTCGGCATTTTCCCGGACAGCTTGACGAGGTCCGAATTTGGAATAGAGCACTCTGCCAATCTGAAATCCAGGCAGACAAGGACTGCGAACTCTTAGGAACAGAAACCAGCCTGCTAGCCTATTACCAATTTAATCAAGGTATTGCCGGAGCTTCTAATCCATCAGAAACCACATTAAATGACCTTACAGCCAATAATAATGATGGAACACTCACAAATTTTGCACTTACTGGAACTAGCTCAAATTGGGTAGAGTCGGGAGGAGTTGTTTCAGGTACATCTTGTGCACCTTTTGCAGATACTACAGATCCAGTTATTACATGCCCGGCAGATGTATTAACATTGGCTGATACGGGAACATGTGCGGCAGCATCAGTAAGCTTGGGTACCGCTACATCCACCGATGATTGTGGCACTCCGACAATTTCAAATGATGCACCGGCTTCTTTCCCTATAGGATCTACCACAGTGATCTGGACGGTAACTGATGCAGCTGGAAATACAGCAATTTGTACACAAACAGTAACGGTAGAAGATAATGAAGATCCAATGATTACATGCGAGGCTGATCAGACTCAAACGGCTGATCCTGGGGTATGTGAAGCAAATGTCACAGTGACTTCACCAATAGCAACAGATAATTGTGGGGTAGTGATACTTGGAAATGGACTTTCATTTGATGGAAATAATGATTTTGTCAATTTAGGCAGCCCAATTCTGTCAACATCTGATGCAACTCAACCATATACGATAGAGATTTGGGCTAAATCACCCAGTTCTACGGGTAGTGGAATATTGTTTGGACAATATCAACAAAGTGATCCAAATAGATTTGGAATTTCAGTAAAAAACGATGCTAGTGGAGGATATATCAATATGTTTAAGTCCGGAGGCGGAGGCGGAATCACTGGTTCCATAAATTTACGAGACAATGAATGGCATCATATTGCTGTTGTAAAAGAATCTTCAGGGGCGTTAAGTTTATATGTTGATGGTGTATTGGATGGAACAGGAATGAATACAGCTGCTTTTACCAATGCAAACACAAGACTTGGAAACCAATCATTGAGTGGGGGAGATGCACATTATAATGGAACATTAGATGACGTGAGAGTTTGGGATTTTGCCAAAACAGAAATCGAAATTAACAATGGAAAAGATTCAGAGCTTTCTGGTTTAGAATCAGGGTTGATAGCATACTACAACTTTAATCAAGGAGTTGCTGGTGGCAATAATGCTGGCTTGACTAATCTACCAGATATAAGTGGAGGCGGATTAAATGGAACATTAAATAGTATGGCATTAAACGGATCTACCTCAAATTGGGTTGAAGGAGCAGAAACTACTCCAGGAGTGATTGTTTTGAATGATTTCAATAATTCTGATAATGCATCAGATACATATCCGTTAGGAACTACAACTGTCACTTGGACAGCAACAGATGCCGCTGGAAACTTAAGTACCTGTATACAAACAGTAACAGTAGAAGATAATGAAAATCCAACAATTACTTGTCCGACAGATGTAAATGTTTCAGCAGATCCTGGTACTTGTGAAGCAACTGGTGTTGTGCTAGGTTCTCCAACTACTTCGGATAACTGCCCAAGTGAAACAGCATCTAATGATGCACCGTCTAATTTCTCGATTGGTTCTACTACTGTCACCTGGACAGTTACTGATGTCGCAGGAAATACGGAAACTTGTACGCAGATTGTAACTGTAACGGATGATGAAAATCCAACAATTACTTGTCCGACAGATGTAAATGTTTCTTCGGATCCTGGTACTTGTGAAGCAACTGGTGTTGTACTTGGTTCTCCAACTACTTCGGATAACTGCCCGAGTGAAACAGCATCTAATGATGCACCGTCTACTTTCTCGATTGGTTCTACTACTGTCACCTGGACAGTTACTGATGCCGCAGGAAATACGGAAACTTGTACGCAGATTGTAACTGTAACAGATGATGAAGCACCAATGATAGATTGTGCAGATGATATATTAGTGACAGCTGATGTAGGTGTTTGCGAAGCAAACGTAAATGTGTCTGGACCAACAGTTAGCGACAACTGTGGATCAGGGATGAGTATCTTTGGAAACTCACTCAGTTTTGACGGATCGAATGATGAAGTAAATACACCACATACAAGTGCGTTTAACTTTGGGACTGGTGAATTTACGATTGAAATGATGGTAAAATCATCAAGCTCGTCGTTTGCTGTTTTAGTTGATAAAAGATCTTTAAATACAGGAACTTGGTGGAGAGCATCTTTAACAGGTGGAAAAGTGTTTTTTGAAATATCTGCAGGTATAAGTGTATTGAGTCAGAATAATTTGAATGATGGAGAATGGCATCATATAGCATGTGTACGAGGAGGTACTGGTCCAATGATTTTTGTTGATGGTCAAGATGATTCAGGCGTTGTTTCAGGAAATTGGAATGGAGTAAATGTGTCAAATAATGATAATATCCATTTTGGTAATTTCAATAGCTCCGGAAGTTATTTTGATGGAAACATGGATGAGTTGAGATTCTGGACAGAGGCGCGAAGTCAGGTTGATATTCAAAACAACATGAATGCACCGTTGAGTGGTTCTGAAACGAATCTTCTAGCTTATTATAATTTTGATCATGGAGTAGCTGAAGGAAACAATGTTGGAGTTACAATATTGGAGGACCAAACGAGCAATGCTTTTGATGCAACCTTAAGCAATTTTGCCTTGAATGGATCTTCTTCTAATTGGATGGATGGTGCTACGACTACTGATGCAATTTCAGTTGTCAATGATTACAATAATACAAGTGATGCATCTGATACTTATCCCATAGGGACAACGACGGTAACATGGACTGTTACCGATGCATCAGGTAATACTGACACTTGTACACAGGATGTCACAGTAACAGATAATGAAGATCCTGTAATCACTTGTCCTGGAGCAGTAACGGTTTCTACCGATTCTGGATTATGCTCTGCCAGTGGTCTAAATTTAGGAACAGCAACAGTAACAGACAATTGTGCAACGATCACACCGACAAATGATGCACCAGCTACATTTCCTGTGGGAACAACAGTAGTAATATGGACAGCAGATGATGGGAATGGGAATATTGTGACATGTACACAGACAGTAACAGTAGAAGACAATGAAGGCCCAGTAGCAGTATGTCAAGATTTAACCGTAGCATTAGATGCCAATGGAGTGGCACTGATCACAGCAGCCATGATAAATGATGATAGCAGCGATAATTGTACAGAAGAGGCTAACCTAACGTATAGTTTAAGTCAAGACAATTTTGGCTGTTCTGATCTCTTAGGAGACACTGTTTTAGATTTTGATGGTGTGAATGACTATGTTCAAGTGGGTACAGGATTAAACAATTTGGATAATTTTACACTTGAAGCCTATATTTATTATAGAGGTGGTGCGCAATGGGGTATCAATTGGTGTAGTGGTACAAATGGAGAACGAATTGGATTTGAAGCCCATCTAGGCCAATTGTGGTCATTTAGCAATAGTAGCTCACATTCATCTGCCTCTTTTGGAGGAGGATCATTAATTCCAAACCAATGGTATCATGTAGCACTGACCAATGATAATGTTACAGGTAAAAAACTATTTCTTGACGGAATTGAAGTGGCATCAAATTCTTCAACTCTGTCGCCACAAGAATTGTCAGGAACTCCGAATTTTACAATAGGAAGATTACATGATTTACCCTATTTCTTTAATGCTCAAATTGATGAGGTAAGAGTTTGGGATTTTGCTCGTAATGTTTCCCAAATACAATCTACAATGACTCAGGTGCTGTCTGGTAATGAATCAGGATTAGTAGCGTATTATGATTTTGAAGATGGCACAGGGAGTAGCCAACTGACTGATAAAACTGGTGGTATTAATAATGGTACTCTTATTAATATGGACATTAACGCAGATTGGGTTTCTGGATCACTGGTTTCGTCTAATTCAAATACTTCTGTAATTCTTACAGTTACAGATGAGAATGGGAATTTTAGTACTTGTACTGCTTCAGTAACTGTTGAAGATAATATTGATCCAATGATCACTTGTCCTGCTAATATAGCTATTGATACTGATGCAGGTTTTTGTGGAGCAATAGTCTTCTACACCACACCAGTAGGGACGGATAACTGTATACAAACAACAACACTGACAACAGGTCTTGGCAGCGGTGCTACTTTCCCTGTAGGCACAACAACTGAAACTTATGAGGTTACTGACGAGTCTGGCAATACAACAACATGCAGTTTCACAGTAACAGTAGAAGATAATGAAAATCCAATAATCGCATGTCCAACAGATGTGAATCAAACAGCAGATGTAGGAATATGTGAAGCGATGGTAGTAGACTTAGGAATGGCAACATTCTCAGACAACTGTCCTGGATCATCAGTAAGTAATGATGCACCAGCGACATATCTATTAGGAGAGACAACAGTGACATGGACAGTTATAGATGTAGCAGGAAATGCAGTATCATGTACGCAGATTGTAACCGTAACGGATGACGAAGATCCTACTATCACCTGTCCCGCAGATGTCAATGTTTCTACGGACCCTAGTGCTTGTGAAGCTTTTGTCACTGTATCAGCCCCGACGGCAACAGATAATTGTACGACTAGCTTTGCGGACGAGCAAATAATTTCGGACTTTACCTCAGCTGACATTTCCACGGCAGCAGGAATGATTGGTGCGACTTCAGTCATTATATCAAGCAGTGGAGGCGCTCAGATAAAGACAACCCACAGTAGATTTTCCATTGACAATGATCAAAATCAATTTAATTCAAGTGCTTTCACACCTCCATTATCCAATACTGATGCTATAGCCTTCAGTAGTTTTGGAGGAACGATTACTGTTACATTTGGTAGTACAGTATCTAACCCTAGATTTTATCTGGTGGATATGCACCAACCTTTGACCTTTGATGCACTACCTGTAGTTATAAGTGGCGGATGTACAGTTAATCCAGCGACTAATGAACTAAGTGCCAATTTGGCTGGAGGAATTGTAGAATTCAGTGGAACCTTTACAAGCATAAACATTACTTCTCCTGCTGGCAGTGATAATATAGCTATGTTGGTGGCTTTAACTAGTTCTCTAATTACTAATGATTATACCAATACAGGCAACGCTTCAGGATACTATCCTGTTGGAGTCACTCCTGTCATCTGGACAGTGTCAGATGAAGCTGGAAATACAGCCACTTGTACTCAAACGATAACAGTAACGGACGATGAAGCACCAGATGCTATTTGTCAAGATATTACCGTTCAACTTGATGCATCCGGCAATGCTTCTATTGTTGCTGCTGATGTAGATGCCGGATCTACTGATAATTGTGGTGCTGTAACACTAGGCATTGATGAAAATAGTTTTGATTGTAGTGATGTTGGCGGCAATGATTATGCTATCACATTTGATGGCGGTACTGACCATATTCAATTACCTACAACCTTATTACCTACAGCTGTGGGTGAATCCACTACAGTAGAAGCCTGGGTTAAAGTACCTCCAGGAAATCCCAATTCTGTACATATCACAGCACAATACATTGCGGGGATACCAGGAAGAGGGTATTTTTTAGTTAAACCTGATGGTCGTGTCGCTATCTCAAAAGGCAATTTGATATTAAATAGTACGATCGTAGTCAACGACAATCAGTGGCACCATGTCGCTTTCTCTATGAATGGTTCTACCGGCGATGTTAAAATCTATGTAGATGGAATACTTGATGCTTCAACAAACAAACCATTAGCTAATTTACCATTTGCCATCATCAATACCAGAGTTGATAACGACTCTCCAGGAGGGGCATCAATGGGCATTGATGAACTTAAGATTTGGGACATAGTGCGATCAGCGACTGATATAGTTGATGATATGAACAATACCGGGGTCTCTGGAACTAGCGGTTTATCAGCCTACTATCAATTTAACGATGGTACAGGCAGTTCAATAGTTACAGATGAATCAGGCAATGGACATACTGGAGATCTAATTAATATGGACGTCTCGGCTGATTGGGTAACAGATACTCCGGGTATTACCGGACCTCAAGAGGTAACCCTCACTGTAACGGATGCTTCTGGAAACAGCTCGAATTGTGTAGCGGAAGTGACCGTCGAAGACAATATAGATCCAGAAGCAAATTGTCAAGATATCACAGTCAACCTTGATGCTGCTGGAAATGTAAGCATCGAAGCAAATGATATTGATGATGTCAATAATAGATCTTCTGACGCCTGTGGTATTGATACTTTAATATTGAGCATGTATGACTTTACATGTGCTAATGTTGGAGTTAATTCCGTAGAACTTATAGCTGTAGATGTCAATGGCAATATGGATACTTGTTCAGCAACAGTAACCGTTTTTGATACAATTGCACCAGTTGCGATTTGTCAAGATATTACTGTAGCATTGGATGCGTTAGGTGAAGCCGGCATTGTACCTGCAGATATAGATGGAGGATCGAATGATGCCTGTGGAATTCAAAGCATAGCAGCTAGCATAGACAGTTTCGATTGTTCTATGATGGGCAGAAATGATGTTGTTTTGACAGTAACTGATTTCAATGGTAATGTAAGTACTTGTATAGCGGAAGTCGAGATTGTTGATACGATCGTACCAGTAGTCGTGTGCCAAAATATTACAGTACAATTGGATGCTTCAGGCAATACTACAATCACAGCTGATGATATTGACAATGGCTCCAATGATGCTTGTGGAATTCAAAGTTTAGAGATTGATATAGATGCATTTGATTGTGCAGATGTTGGTTCTGGAAATACAGTAATATTGACAGTAACAGACCACAATGGAAATATAAATTCATGCTCAGCTACAGTAACAGTAGAAGATAATGTTGATCCAGTAGCCATCTGTCAAGATATAACAGTTCAATTGGATGCCAGTGGAAATACAAACATTACAGTAAATGATATAGACAATGGTTCGAATGACGCCTGTGGAATAGATACTATTTATATTGATAATGGAATATTCACTTGTGCTACAGAAGGAGCAAACACAGTAACATTAACTGTTGTTGATAACAATGGAAATATTTCGACTTGCACTTCCACAGTAACTGTTGAAGATAATGTGAATCCAGTAGCGATTTGCCAAGATATTACAATACAATTGGATGCGTCTGGAAATGCAATGATTACAGCTAATGATATTGATAATGGAAGTAATGATGCATGTGGAATACAGAGTTTAGTATTAGATGATTATAATTTTGATTGTAATGATGTTGGATCAGGAAGTTCATCAAATAATGCTTTGGATTTTGATGGCTCAAATGATTACATAAGTGTTTCAAGTGGATCATTAAACTTCGGTAACAATGATTTTACTTTAGAAGCTTGGATTAAAAATATTCCTGGCAACTCATCTAGAATACTATCAAAATTCCAGAGTAGTGGCCCAGGTTATCAAATGTCAGCAGTTTCAATAGCAAACTTCCAAATCAGACAGTCAGGTAGTCAAAACTATAGTGTTTCTTCTACTACTTTAATTGACGATGATCAATGGCATCATATTGCATGTGTGAGACAAAACACAAGCATTATGATATATGTGGATGGTATTCTCGAAGGGACTACAGCAATTCCTGCTTCTCTAAATGGAAACAATTCACAACCATTGCAAATTGGACGATTTATCAATAATGCACTCTATTATGAAGGTAAGATGGATGATGTTCGAATATGGAATGTAGCAAGAAACGCAACTGAGATAGCAAATAATAAAGACAATGAATTAGCTGGAACAGAAACTAATTTGTTAGCTTATTACAACTTTAATCAAGGTGTAGCTAATGCCAACAATGCTGGAGTCAATACCCTTCAGGATGGTACTGGTAATTCTATTAATGGAAGCCTACAAGGATTTGCCCTTAACGGAACCAATTCTAATTGGGTTCAAGGAGTACCAGCTTTCAATACTGTAAATACAGTGATATTGACAGTTAGCGATAATAATGGAAATATTTCTACTTGTGCTGCAAATGTAACAGTAGAAGACAATATAGATCCAGTAGCAACTTGTCAAGACCTTACCATACAACTTGATGCAGCTGGAAACGCAAGTATCACAGCAAATGATATAGACAATGGCTCGAACGATGCTTGTGGAATAGAAAGCTTAGTAATCGATGTTACAGCATTTGATTGCAGTAAAGTAGGACCGAATACAGTAATACTTACCGTCACAGATGTGAATGGAAATACAAGTACATGTCAATCTACAGTAACTGTAGAAGACGATGTAGATCCAATCGCAATCTGTCAAGACATCACAGTACAATTGGATGCATCAGGAAATATATCAATCACACCGAATGATATTGACAATGGATCAAATGATGCCTGTGGAATACAGAGTTTAGTACTAGATGATACCTCATTTGATTGTAATGATATAGGAGGCAATCCAGTAGTATTGACAGTAACAGACAACAATAATAATGTGGTTACATGCAGTGCAACTGTGACAGTAGAAGACAATGTAGATCCAGTAGCACTTTGCCAAGACCTTACAATCCAATTAGATGCATTCGGTAATGCCACAATCACACCAGCAATGGTAGATAATGGCTCAAACGATGCATGTGGAATAGACAGCATAAGTCTTGATATTACGACTTTCGATTGTGGAGATGTAGGCACGAATCCAGTTGTACTTACAGTAGTAGACAATAATGGAAATGTATCTACATGTAATTCTACTATCATAATAGAAGACAATGTAGATCCAGTAGCATTATGTCAAAATGTAACTGTTGTCCTTGATAATCTTGGCAACGGTAGTATTACAGTGAATGACGTAGACAATGGCTCAAGTGATGCCTGTGGAATACAAAGCATTACCCTAGATGATATGGATTTCACCTGTGCAGATGTAGGAGACAATACAGTCACACTTACAGTGACCGATAATAACAATAATGTAACGACTTGTACATCAACTATAACTGTAGCAGACAACGTAGCACCAATAGCACTTTGTCAAAACATAACTGTAGAACTAGACGCAAATGGAGATGTAAGTATCACACCAGCAGATATAGACAATGGCTCTAATGATGCTTGCGGACTACAACCACTATCGATCAATATATCAGCGTTTGATTGTAGTAATGTAGGAGCTAATACAGTAATCCTTACAGTTACCGATGTAAATGGAAATGTAAGCACATGTGAAAGTACCGTGACAGTAGAAGACAATGAAACACCAAGCTTCAGCCAGTGTCCACTGGATCAAACAGTAGAAGCGACCCTAGGAGATTGTTCACAGATTGTATCATGGTTGATACCAACAGTAGATGATAATTGTGGCGCATCAATGCCAGTCTTTACAGCACCAGGAGTAAGTATCTTAGAATTTGGACCATCAGCCTTGGGCCAATTCCCAGTAGGAACGACTACAGTGACAATGACAGTAACAGATGATAACAATAATGTATCAAGCTGTACATTCGATATCACAGTAGAAGATACACAAGCACCAATAATAACAAATTGTCCTTCTGACATTACAATGAATGCAGATGCTGGATCATGCGATGCAGAGATTCTTTATGGTGTAATCGTAGCAAGTGATAATTGTCCAGGAGTAATCTTGGATGCAGTAAGTGGTCATAATATAGATGGAGAAACCTTCCCAGTGGGAACAACCAACGTACTATTTAGAGCTACAGATGCAGTAGGACAGGTAACAGAATGTGAATTCACAGTGACAGTAATAGATAATGAACTTCCTGTTGTAGTATGCCAAGACGTAACAGTCAGCTTAGATAACTTAGGAAATGCAACAATCACAGCGAATGATGTATTCGACAGTGCAACTGATAATTGTGATATCAATATGTCAAGCCTTGCAATAGATGTTTCATCATTTGATTGTTCAAATATTGGAATGAATACGGTAACTGTATCGATAGAAGATATCTACGGAAATGTAAGAACATGTACAGCAACAGTAACCGTAATAGATGAAGTAGATCCAGAAGCAATATGTAATAATCTAACGATTGACTTAGATGCAAATGGAGAAGCAACAATTACAGCAGTACAAGTTAACAATGGCTCGAATGACGCATGTGGAATTCAAAGTGTGACCATAGACAAGGACTCATTTGATTGTAATGATACGGGAGCGAATGATGTAGTATTGACAGTGACAGATAATAATGGAAATGTAAGTACATGTACATCTACAGTAACGATTCAGGATGTAGAATCACCAAGTATGACATGTCCTGGAGATATCAATGTAAATAATGATACTTTGTCTTGTGGAGCAATAGTAGATTTTACAGCAACAGCAGATGATAATTGTGGAGCAATAATTACCTATTCAAAGAATCCAGGAACGTTTTTCTCAGTAGGAACAACAACAGTCATAGTAACTGCAACGGATCCTTCAGGAAATGTAACGACATGTTTATTTGATGTCACGGTGACGGATAATGAACTACCATTTATCGAGTGCCCAGCAGATATTACTTTGGATGCTGATGCTGGAGAATGTGTTGTAACTGGATTGTTATTTCCTACTATAGATTTTTCAGATAATTGTGAAATAGCTTCCTTTACGTATGATGTACAAACATCATACCCTGTTGGGGTGAATGAGTTAGAGTTTGTACTTGAAGATATTCATGGAAATATAACTACATGTATACAGCTGATTACAGTAGTGGATAATCAACTACCATCGGTAGTCTGCAATGACATTACGATTGATCTTCCAAATAGAAATGATTATGCATTGACACAAGCTGATATTGATGCAATTGGATTAGGATCATCAGATAATTGTACTGACATTTCGTTAGCGATCACAGCTGGAATTACGACCTACAATTGTGAAGATAAAGACGAGGTATTTACAGTAACACTTACGGTTACAGACAATGCTGGAAATCAATCGACTTGTACAGCAAATGTATCGATCATAGATTCACAAAGTGTATGTAATGACCCACCGATGGCTCTTTGTCAAGACATTATTGCATTAACAAATGACAATTGTGTAGCTGTAATCACAGCAGATCAGATAGATGGGGGATCGACTGATCCAGATGGAGATGACCTTACATTTACGCTTGATAACTACGGACCATTTGGAGTAGGAACGTATATCGTTACATTATATACCACAGATGGCGAATTTGTAGATTCATGTACAGCTACTGTACAAGTTAAGGACTTCACACTACCGACGGTTGTATGTCAAGATATTACAGTACAATTGGATGCTTCAGGAAATGCAAGTATAGTAGCAGCAGATGTAGATGGAGGATCAAGCGATGCTTGCGGAATTCAATCACTAGAAATAGATATAGACAGCTTTACATGTGCAAATGTTGGAGCAAACACAGTAACACTTACGGTTACGGATGTAAATGGATTGGTGAATAATTGTACAGCGACAGTGACAGTTGAAGATAATATCGACCCAGTAGCAATCTGTCAAGATATCACAGTACAATTGGATGCATTAGGAAATGCAATGATTACAGCTAATGATATTGATAATGGAAGTAATGATGCTTGTGGAATACAGATCCTTACAATAGATGATGATAGTTTTGATTGTAGTGATGTGGGAACAGGAAGCTCTTCAGGTAATGCGTTGGATTTTGATGGTGTGAATGATTATATAAGTGTTTCAAGTGGATCATTAAACTTTGGATCGAATGACTTTACTCTAGAAGCATGGATAAAAAATACGCTAGGAAACGTTTCAAGAGTACTTTCAAAATTCCAGAACAATGGCCCAGGTTATCAAATGTCGGCAGTTTCAATTGCAAACTTCCAAATCAGACAATCAGGTAATCAAAATTATAGTGTTTCATCAACTACTTTAGTTGATGATGATCAATGGCATCATATAGCATGTGTGAGACAAAACACAAGCATTATGATATATGTAGATGGTATACTTGAAGGTACGACGACAATTCCAGCTTCACTAAATGGAAACAATTCTCAACCATTACAAATTGGGCGATTTATAAACAATGTACTCTACTATGGAGGTAAGCTTGATGATGTCCGAGTTTGGAATGTAGCAAGAAATGCATCTGAAATAGCGAGTAATAAGGATAATGAATTAGCAGGAACAGAAACTAACTTGTTAGCATATTACAACTTTAATCAAGGCGTAGCTAATGCAAACAATGCCGGAGTTAATACGCTTCAGGATGGAACAGGAAACTCTATTAATGGAGGCTTACAAGGATTTACGCTTAATGGAACTAATTCAAATTGGGTTCAAGGAGCTCCAGCTTTCAACAGCACAAATACTGTGATATTAACAGTAACCGATAATAATGGCAATGTCTCAACATGTACATCAACAGTAACAGTTGAAGACAATATAGATCCAGTAGCAATATGCCAAGACATTACAGTTCAGCTGGATGCCTTAGGAAATGCAAGTATAACTGCAGGAGATGTAGACAATGGAAGTAATGATGCCTGTGGAATAGCAAGTCTTACAATCGATGATGATAGCTTTGGCTGCGCAGACGTTGGAGGCAATACAGTAACACTTACAGTAACCGATAATAATGGCAATGTTTCAACATGTACTTCAACCGTAGCAGTAGAAGACAATGTGGATCCAATCGCAATCTGCCAAGATATCACAGTTCAACTAGATGCAAGTGGCAATGTTTCAATAACATCAGCAGATGTTGACAATGGAAGTAATGACGCATGTGGAATACAAAGTCTTACTATAGATGATGACAGTTTCGGATGTGGTAATGTAGGAGCAAATTCAGTGACATTAACGGTAACGGATAATAACAACAATGTTTCAACGTGCACTTCAACAGTAACAGTAGAAGATAATATAGCTCCTCAAGCAGTTTGCCAAGAAATCACAGTACAGTTAGATGCATTAGGAAGTGTAACAATCACTGCAGCGGATGTAGATGGTGGTTCGAATGATGCATGTGGAATACAAAGTTTATCAATAGATGATGATAGCTTTGGCTGTGCAGATGTAGGACCGAATACGGTTACACTTACGATAGTAGATAATAATGGAAATCAATCAACATGTGATGCTATTGTGAATATAGAAGACAATGTTGCTCCTGTAGCAATCTGTCAAGACATCACGATCCAACTAGATGCTTCTGGAGAAGCAATGATCACAGCGAATGATATAGACAATGGCTCGAATGTAGCTTGTGGAATAGATAGTTTAAGTATCAATGAATCAGAATTTAATTGCTTCCATGTTGGTGACAACACCGTCACACTCACAGTCACAGACAACAATGGAAATGCGTCAACTTGTACTTCGACCGTAACGGTTGAAGACGAGGTTGGCCCAGTTGCAGTATGTCAAGACATTACGATCCAGCTTAATGCTTCAGGAATGGCTTCGATCTCTGCTAATGATGTAGACAATGGTTCGAATGATGCCTGCGGAATTTCAAATCTTGCAATAGACATGGAAGATTTCAATTGTAGCCATATAGGAGCGAATACAGTTACATTGACAGTAACAGACAATAATGGGAATGTATCTATGTGTACTTCTACGGTAACAGTTGAAGATAATGTAGATCCAGTTGCACTTTGTCAGAATATCACAATTGAATTGGATGCAAGCGGAAATGCAAGCATTACAGCAAATGATGTAGACAATGGCTCAAATGATGCTTGCGGTATTCAAAGCTTAACTATTGATAATGATAGCTTTGGATGTGGAGATGTAGGAGCGAATACAATTACATTGACAGTTACCGATAACAATGGCAATGTCACAACTTGCACCTCAACAATAACCGTTCAAGACAATGTAGATCCAGTGGCAATCTGTCAGGATATTACAGTACAGTTGGATGCAAGTGGAGCTGTGAGTATAACGCCTGTAGATGTAGACAATGGCTCAAATGATGCCTGTGGAATTCAAAGTTTATCAATAGATGATGATAGCTTCGGATGTGCAGATGTAGGAGCTAATACAGTCACCTTAACAGTAATAGACAATAATGGTAATGTATCGACTTGTACATCTACAGTAACAGTAGAAGACAACGTAGATCCAGTAGCGGTATGTCAAGACATTACGATTCAATTGGATGCAAGTGGAGATGCGAGCATAACAGCAAATGATGTAGATGGCGGATCAAGTGATGCATGTGGAATTGATAATCTAGCAATAGACAATGACAATTTTGGATGTGGAGATGTAGGAACGAATACAGTCTCACTTACAGTAACTGATAACAATGGAAATCAAACGACATGCCCTGCAACAGTAACAGTAGAAGATATGGTAGCACCAGTTGCAGTATGTCAAGATATTACAGTTCAGTTGGATACAAGTGGAGATGTGAGCATAACAGCAAATGATGTAGATGGTGGTTCAAGTGACGCTTGTGGTATTGATAATCTATCGATTGATACTGATAACTTTGGATGTGTCAATGTTGGAAACAATACGGTAACATTGACAGTAACTGATGTGAATGGCAATGTATCAGCTTGTACAGCAACAGTAACGGTGGAAGACAGCGTGTTACCAGTGATTGACGTAGCAGCAAGTGACCTCACCGTAGAATGTGATGGCGGCGGCAATGCAGCGGAACTTGCAGCATGGTTAGCAGCGAATGCAGATGCAATGGCATCGGATGCATGTGGAATTACCTGGTCAAATGACTACGCAGCACTATCGAATGATTGTGGAGCGACAGGATCAGCAACTGTAACATTTACAGCGACTGATGATAATGGTAATGCAATATCCACAAGTGCAACATTTACAATTGAAGATACGACAGCACCAGACATGACCTGTCCTGCAGATATTGCAACATGTGCCAATCAAGCATTGGTTAGTGGAGCGATTATTACATGGGCACCTGTGACTTCAACAGATGTATGTGGTGCAGTGACGATCACAAGCACACACAACTCAGGGGATGTATTCCCAGTAGGTACGACGACAGTAGCATATACAGCAACAGATGATTGTGGAAACCCAACATCATGCAGCTTCGATGTTACAGTATACGAGTTGCCAGAAGTATCGATTTCAGAATCTGAAGAATCAGTTTATTGTCAAGGAGATTATAAGATCCTTACCGCTACTGTGTCATCGAATACAGGAGGTTTAACATATGCATGGTCTACAGGCGATGATACTGCAATGACAGATGTAAATGCTTCAGGCACTTACACAGTAGTAGTGACAGATAGCAATGGATGTACAAGAGAAGCGAGTTTTACAGTAAATGTGACTCAACAAGATCTTCTAGCATCATATACGATACTAGCAGAAAAGGAAGCACATCTACATGGAGAAAATGTAGTCCTGAACGGTGGAGTAGGAGTGTTTGAATTTGGTGGGAAAGCGAAGATACATGACTGGAGCATGGTAACGGGACCAACAACGTTTGTGAAAGCAGATATTATTGATATTAATTCAGGAAGTTCAGTTGCCACACAGATATCAGATCCAGTAAGTGTAAGTTTACCAGCATTCTTGAACAACAATATGCCAAGTAATAATGATGTTACAATTGCCCAAAATGCAACAGTAGTACTTACAGATCAAGTGTATGGAAAAGTGAAAATCAAAAAGAATGCAAACGTAACATTTACGCAGAAAGACATCTTTATTGAGAAACTAGAGATAGACGATGATGCAGTAGTAAACTTTACTTCATGTGCATTTGTGAGAGTTGATGAAAAGATGGATATAGATGATGATGTAACAATCAACACTACAGGAGCACAAGTATGGTTCTACGTAGATGACAAAGTAGATATCGATGAAGGATCAGTGATCAATGCAAGTATTTATGCACTTGGTCATGACATCAAGGTGAAAGGAAAGTCAAACAATCCAACCTTCATGAATGGACTGTTCATAGGACGAAAAGTGCATGGTGATAAATTTGTGACATGGGATTGGGGCACTTCATGTGATCCAGGATGTGTACCAGAAGAACCAATCGTTGAAATATGTGACATCACGGGAGAGGATTCTTCAGAAGAATGGATAGAAGAAGTATCGGTTAACAACACAACCAACACATCAGGGAATGATGGTGGATATGGAGATTATACGAATGTTGCTCTTCCGATAGTTACAGGAAGTAACAGTGTAACATTATCACCAGGATTCTCAGGAAGTCCATACGGCGAGTACTGGAAGATTTGGATTGATTTGAACAATGATGGAGACTTTGATGATAGTGGAGAGACAGTATTTAGTGCAGCATCAACGAATACAATCAATGGATCATTCAGTGTGCCAAACTGGGCGACATCAGATACGACAACAATGCGAATAGCAATGAAGTACGGCGGATGGCCTTGGGCATGTGAATCATTCGAATATGGCGAAGTAGAAGATTACTCAGTAGTGATTGATTTCTGTCATAATGTAGTGAACGGAGGATCAATTGGAGAAGATCAAGTATTGTGTGAAACAGAAGACGATCCAGCAGAGCTAATGAATGTAAATTCAGCGAATGGGGGAAGTGGAGCAATAGAATACTTGTGGTTGTCGAATACGACTTCAGGAGATGTCTTACCTACATTAACCAATATGAATGGATGGGTAGCAATAGCGAATAGTAATACTGCGAGCTATGATCCAGGACCAATCACTGAGACGACTTGGTATCTGAGATGTGCAAGAAGAGCAGGATGTATAGATTACCTTGGAGAGTCAAATGTAGTAGAAGTACAGTATACACCTACATGTCTGATTATCTACTGTGATTCATATGGAGATAATTCCTACTATGAATGGATAGAAGAAGTGTCATTCAATAATGATGATTACAATTCAGGTAATGATGGTGGATACGGAGACTATAGAAGTACAATCGTACCGTTGACTACAGGCATCAATGCTGTAGAGTTGACACCAGGATTTGCTTCAAGTAGCTACCATGAGTACTGGACAATTTGGATTGATTTGAATGCAGATGGTGATTTTGAAGATGCAAATGAGGAAGTATTCAATGGCCATGGTTCGAATCTGGTAAGTGGCAATATGGATATTCCATTGACAGCAGTGACAGAGACGACAATGAGAATCAGTATGAAGTACGACGGATGGAGCGATCCATGTGAAGTATTCCAATACGGAGAAGTAGAGGACTATTCAGTATCGATTTCATTCTGTGATAATATTACAGATGGAGGAGTGATAGGAACAAGTACTACACTATGTGGAACTGATGATGATCCATCAGAAATTACTAGCATCATTGATGTGAACGGAGGAAGCGGAAATATTGAGTATGTATGGTTGTACAATACGACAACATCAGTACTACCTACTTTCAACAATCCAAATGGATGGGTAGAAATATCTAATAGTAATTCATCAACTTATGATCCAGGTCCGATTTCAGAGACGACTTGTTATCTAAGATGTGCAAGAAGAGCAGGATGTCTCAACTTCACGGGAGAGTCTAATGTAGTTACTATGACCTATGCACCGAGTTGTCAGATTGAATACTGTGATTCAGAAGGACAGAGTACAACATATGAGTGGATCCAGAAAGTGAAAGTTGGAAGTATCAACAATAACTCTGGAGACGATGGCGGATATGCAGACTACAGAAACCTATCGACATCGATAGCAAAAGGAAGCTCTAAGACGATCACATTGACACCAGGATTCTCAGGAAGTAAGTACAAAGAATATTGGAGAGTATGGGTAGATTGGAATCAAGATGGTGATTTTGATGATTCAGGAGAGAAGGAAGTCCAGAAAGCAAGTAAGAATACAATCAATAAGACGATCTCTGTACCAAACAATGCACTTAGCGGAATAACCACTATGAGAGTAAGTATGAAGTACGGCGGATATGCTGATCCATGTGGATCATTTGGAGAAGGAGAAGTTGAGGATTATTCAATCAATGTTGTGAACAGTGTGAATGAAGAAGATGGAGATATCGCAACGAGAGATATTGCTGAAGAAGAAATGAAAGAGGAAAAATCACCTATCTCATTAGAAGTATTTCCAAATCCTACCAGAGGGAAGTTGAATATCGAATTTGAAAACGCTACATCTGAAGTAATGAATTTAGTAATAATAGATTCAAGAGGACAGACTATACGTACAACTAAATTTGATATCAAAAGAACACGTTCGATTGATTTGGATATCCAAGATTTGCCAAGTGGTTTGTATCAATTGGTTATGAATTTTGATACTGAAGTAATAAGTAAGAAGATTATAAAGGTTGATTAATGGTTGTATGAATAGAAGGTATTGACTTTTTGCACGTTGATTCCTTTCATTCTTAGATGATTTCTATTACAAATAAAGTGAGGTTCTCAATGTTTTGAGAACCTCATTTTATTTTAAGTCATACTACTTTTGTCTCTTTTAATTGTAGACGTTTATGTCGTTCACATTTAATTATAGTGAGGTAAATAATAAAACATATATTTTCTAGATTTTTTCATTTTGATATCCGCCAAGACCTTTTTATGCCAATAAATGTTAAAAGCATGATTTCTTGCAGCATAAACAAACCCTGTGCTATCTTACTTACGTAATAATCATAGAAACAGGAATACCATAAATTTCCAATCTTAATAATGATTATATTGCTATCTAATAGCAGTTGGCAAAACTGAGCGAATGCTAATGACTTATATCAAAAAATGTTTTCTGTTTGTTTTTTTATTGTTGGGTTCCCAATTTGTAAAAGGACAAGCTTTAACCTGCGGAACTGCGGATTTGTTGTGTTCAATAAATGATTTAGATAATTTTTCATCCTCAATGCCTCAATTTAATCCAAATGATGTTCCTCAACCTTTATGTCCAGGTAGTGGAGGAGGGAATCCACAAAATATGACATGGTTCTCATTTATTGCAGGTGGCGCTTCCGCAACTTTAGAGTTGACTTTTACGAATTGTCAAAATGGTTCGGCTATACAATATGGAGTCTATACAGACTGTACATTCAGTAATTATGTGGCTGGAGCATGTCAAGGAAACCCAATTTCTGTAGCTAATCCTATTACAGTTACGATTAATGGTATGGTGCCTGGTGATGATTATTTCTTTTTTATTGATGGAGATTTAGGTACTTATTGTGATTACTCGATTGATGTAATCTCTGGAGATGATCCACCACCTGTACCACAGCCAACTGGGTTAGATTGTATCAGTGCAAATTGCCCAATGGATGGCAATGTGTGTTCTACAGGTGAAACTTTTACATTTGAGCCAGCTGGACTTGATTTGTCCATTGATTATATATGGACAGTAACTCCAAATCCTCCAAATGGTACAACGATTACTGGAAACAATGACTTTTCTGCTACTTTCAATATTCCTGGTGAATATGAAATTTGTGTAATTGGAGACAATGGTTGCACACAAAGTGAGCCAGTTTGTTATACTTTAACTGTCCTTGAAGCTGATGCAGGAATGCTTGAAGCAGATCCAGAATCATTATGTCCAGGTGGGACTTCTACAGTTACTGCCACAGGATATATAGATTCACCTCCAATACTGCAAGCCATGATCGCTGTAGATGCGAGTGGAGTAGTCATTGGTGTTGAGATGGGGGCAACTATAGATGTTACCTATGATGAATGTGGTACTATCACTGTGTATAGCTATAATTACAATCCTGATGATAGCCCGAATTTGCCAGATGTTGGTGGAAATTATACAGTACCTGATTGTAATATGTCTTGCTGTGATACAGAGTCAATAGATGTAGTTTTTGAAGATTCAGAGCCGCCTGTATTGTCCAATACTCCAGTTGATATCACTTTAGAATGTAATGAAATGATTCCTACAATGGAACCAGTGGATTGGACAGACAATTGTGATGGGACTGGTATGGTAGATGGAGTTCAAGAAGATAATTACGACGTATGTATGGGCGGTATCATTACCAGAACCTGGACATATATTGATGTATGTATGAATGAGGAAGATCACGTACAAACGATAACTATAAATGCACAGGATGGTGGTACTTTCGATGCTGAGCCAGTGGATATGACCTTTGATTGCGAATCTGAAATTCCTGCTCCAGTGGATTTGAATTGGACAGGAGATTGTGAAGGGACGGCTGTTGTGACTCCTACTGATTCAGGAGACACTGACTTTTGTGATGGTGGTCAGCTCATTCGAACTTGGAGTCATACTGATGCCTGTGGTGGATTCACAGAATATATTCAGACAATTACAATAAATGCACAGAATGGAGGATCATTTGACTCAGAACCAGAAGATATGACTTTTGATTGCGAAGGCGATATTCCGAGTCCCGAAGATCTCAATTGGACAGGAGATTGTGAAGGTACCGTAGTTGTAACTCCAGTAGATTCTGGCGATGCAGATTTATGTGCTGGGGGTCAGTTAATTAGAACCTGGAGTCATACTGATGCTTGTGGAGGAATTACAGAGCATATTCAAACGTTTACAATAAATCCAGTGAATGCTGGTGAGTTCACTGATCCTCCAACAGATACCGAAGCCCTGTGTGACCAAAGTGATCTGGCGCCGATGATGGATTTGATTTGGATGGGAGATTGCGATGGTACCGCTATGGTTGCGGGAACTGAAGATGTAGATGTCGAAGCTTGTTCAGGTGGAATAATTACGAGATTTTGGACCTATACAGATGGATGCGGTGCTGTGACTGAGCATACTCAAATCATAACGGTACAGCCTCCTCCTTTAGCAGAAGCAGTAAATCCTCCTCCTCTCACAATTAATATCAATTGCGACGAAATACCCGCAAGTTTTCCTACTTTGGATTTTGATAATGGGCAGTCAGGAGATTGCAATATTATAGGTAGCGCAGACCCTGAAGTGATGGGTGACCCTACAATTTGTGGAGGTACAATTTCAGTATTGTGGATTTTTACAGATGCATGTTTTAACGTAAGTTCATATGTCCAAACGATTAATATATTGCCAGCTGGAGAGCCTGAATTTATTGATCCTCCTGCCGATATGACGATATCTTGTGTGGAGACCTTTCCTGTTCCTGGCGACTTAGATTATACCAATAATCAGACTGGAGGATGCGAAATTTCTGGAACAATAGAACCACAAGTAACCTCAGAAGGTGATATTTGTGGTGGTGATATTATGACTATATGGGAATTTACTGATCAATGTGGAACTTTGCATTCACATGTTCAAACTATCATTATAGAACCATTAGCAGAACCTGAATTTATAGATGCGCCAGCTGATATCACAGTGACATGTGTAGTTGGCCCAGGCACGGCAGAGATGCTAAATTATACAAATGGAGAGAGTGGAAGTTGCGAAATAATGGGAAATGTTGATCCCATCACAATGGGAACATATGATGTTTGTGGAGGTACGATTACCAATACGTGGGAATTCACTGATCAATGCGATCGGACTTTTTTGCACGAGCAGATTATCACTGTTGATCCAGCTCCCGAGTCTGTATTTACGACGATGCCAGCTAATATGACGATTGGTTGTGATGAGATCCCACCTACACCTCCAAGTTTAGATTATGAAAACGGACTGACTGCTACGTGTGAGATTATGGGAAGTGTTGCCCCTACAGTAACCGATAATTCAAATAGTTGTGGAGGAGATATAGAATATTTGTGGGAATTTACCGACCCTTGCGGAAGAGTGATAACCCACATTCAAGTGATAACTATTGAAGAAGCACCAGCACCAGCTTATACTTCAATGCCAGCTGATGTGACGGTCAATTGTGGAGAATTACCAGCACCAGCTGAACCATTAGAATATACCAATGGAGATCCATGTGAGATTATGGGCAGTGTAGATCCAGTCATTGAGGATAACAATGATATTTGTGGAGGCGAAATAATAAATACATGGGATTTTACTGATGAATGTGATAGACAATTACTTCATGTCCAAACGATAACAATCGAGCCTGCACCTGAAGCAGAATTTCAAGATATACCAGGAAACACAACAGTTGCCTGCGGGGATGATGCTACGAACCCTGGAGATTTATTGTATACAAATAATGGTGTGACTGGATGTCTGATTTCTGGTTTCGTGCCAGCTGTTCAATCTGGAAGTTATAATGCATGTGGAGGTGAAATCCTTTTTACGTGGGAGTTTATAGACGAATGTATGCGTGTAATTCAGCATGTACAAACAATTGTCGTAGAACCAGCTTCTCAAGCTGAGTTTACCAATCCGCCAGCTGATATTACTGTGAGCTGTGCAGATTTCAATCTGACTCCTCCCATGTTGAGTTATACAAATAGCGAAGCTGATCTTTGTGAGATTTCAGGGAGTGTGGCTGGAACAGTAGTAGGCAATCCTAGCCCATGTGGTGTGGATGTGACTTATAGATGGGAATTTTTAGATGATTGTGGGCGAACCATAACCTACAATCAAAATGTAACCATTGAAGCTGCTCCTGAAGCCATATTTATGAACCCTCCAGGAGCCATTACACAAGATTGTGATGAAGTAAGTTCAACAGTACCATCATTAAATTATTCAAATAGTGCATCTGGAATTTGTCAAATTTCTGGCTCTATAGTAGGTATTCAATCTGGATTTTATGATGATTGTGGGGGAGACATTACCTATACTTGGACATTTACGGATGATTGTAATCGGACAATTGCGCATAGTCAAATGATCATGGTCAATCCAGCGACAGACCCTATGTTCATCGACCCTCCTGCTGATGTGACCCTGACTTGTGGTGAGGACTTTCCAATAGACCCACCCTTAGATTATACGAATAACTTGACAGGAGCTTGTGCTATTGATGGGATTATAATTGCTACTACCAGTGTCAACGGTCCTGTGACTTCTTACACCTGGAGTTATACCAATGACTGTAATGGAAGTATGATTTCTTACACGCAAGATGTAACGGGAGTTCCCACACCTGATATTTCTATTGATCCATTGTCGGTTGATATTTGTATTGGGGATGATTTTGATCTGAGTACTGTAGTAGTAACAGATGCTAATGGAAATCCATTCACCGTATCTTTTGAAGATTCGAGTGGAACTCCTATAGGAAGTTCTATCGTAAGTCCTACTTCTAATACGACATATACAATAATTGCAACGAATGACTCAGATTGCGCGGACGAGGTGATTTTTACCATCAATGTAGACGAGCCTGCAAATGCTGGGTTGAATGGAGATGGACTAGTTTGTGGAGCTAACTTGACTTACAATTTATTTGATTATATCAATGGAAATCCGGATCCTGGAGGCACTTGGTTTGATACTGATGGCTCAGGTGTAAATATTGATAATCCATTCTCCGTTAATTTTACAGGAACACCACCTGGGACTTATACTTTTACTTACACAGTATTTTCTACTAATTCTTGTCCAGATGCCACTGCGGAAGCAGAGATTACGGTTATAGGCGAGTTAGAGTTTGATATTTTAAGTATTGAATGTGCACCAGGAGGAGCTACTTATACGATAAATATATTCCCAAATGGGAACAATATATTTTCTAGTTTAGGTGATGTTACGGTTATTGATGCTAATAATGTAACGATCACGAATATCCCTGCAGGAGAGCTTGTTGTAATTTCAGCAATTGATCAGGATGCATTTTGCATTACCGATGTATTTGTGAATCCGCCAGATTGTGATTGCCCTGAAGTAGATTCGCCTATTTCAGATGGAGACGTTGAAATTTGTGAAGGTGACGATATTCCAGATTTAAGTGTTACTGTAGCCGCAGGATTTACAGTCAACTGGTATGAAGATCAGACCAGCCAAAATCCGATTGCAACGATGACTAATACATATTCGCCTACGGTTACTGTCCCTGGAGTGTATTCTTTTTATGCTGAAGCTGTGGATGAAGATGGATGTGTCAGTTTAATTAGAACTTTAGTGATATTGACGATAAATGCTGGACCAACTGTGCTGAACATTACTGCACCTTTTTGTGCAGATGAAAACGGTGATGTCATACTTGATCTACAGACATTGAATAGCATGATAAATAGTAATGCGAATTTTACTTTCGAATATTATGGATCTCTCAATGATGCTGAAAATGAGAGCAATCCATTGGACAATAATTATTCTACAAATACGACAGTGATCATTTATGCAGTTACAACTAATACTTCAGGTTGCGCTTCAATATCAGAAGTTCAAATTGTCGTTAATCCACTTCCTACATTTACTATAGGACTAAATCCAGAAACATGTTTTGGTGATGAAGATGGAAGCATAACTATCACAGATATAGAGCCTGCTAATGTTGAATTTAGCTTGGATAATTCAGCTTTCGATCCATCTACGACCATCGGTCCGCTTGTGTCAGATGATTATACTTTATATGCCCAATCAGATGCAGGTTGCGTGAGTTCTCAAGATTTCACGATGGCGCCAGGAGTACAATTGAATTATGCTAATCTTATGTTTCCTTGTAATGATAATGGAACTAGCTCAACCTCTTCTGACGATTTTTATGAGGTTCAGTTTGAAATATCAAATAATCAAGGCAATACAGGTATGGTGGAAGTCAGTTCTGCTTCTGAGAATTTTGGAACTTTTCCATATGGTCTTATAGAGTTGCCAATTAATGCTGGAGCTATGGTAGAATTGACAATAGTAGATGTTGACTCTAATTGCAGTACTGTGATAGATTTAGGATTATTATCACCCTGTTCTACAAGTTGTAGTTTGACTATTGAACAAATGATGGAGGCATGCAATGGCAATGGGACTACGACTGATCCTAGTGATGATTTCTATACTATTACTGTCAATGCTTCTGTAATAAATGGAGCTAGTAATAATACTTTCAATGTGCTTGTTGATGGATTTATTGTGGCTAATTTTGAATATGGAGTTGGAGGCCAAATTGATATTCCTGCAGATGGACAGAATGTGGTCATTACGTTGGCAGATAATGAAGATTCACAATGTTTTGCTACTGAAAATATTGGACCACTTGATCCTTGTTCTTCAGAATGCATCATTGCGATTGATAATCAGAATTTTATTTGTGATAATAATGGTACGATAGGAGTGCCCGAAGATGATGAATATGAATTCTCTTTTACTGTTTTAGTAACAAATTCTACATCTACTACTTTTAGTTTAATTGTTAATAGTGTCAATGTAGGAACTTTCAATTACGGAGAACTTTCCAGTTATATTCTACCTGCAGACGGATCTACTCCGATGATCGAATTTGTAGATTCCAATAATGCTGATTGTAATGTTATGGCTATAGTTCCTGAATTAAATTCATGCAGCGGATCATGTACAGTGACAGCTTCACTTGAAAGTGTATTGTGTTTTAATGAAAACACCAGCGATGATCCTGATGATGATACCTTTACGGCAGTTGTATCTGTCGATTTAGTTGGAGGTACTGGAATGTGGCAAATTGTCTCTACAGGAGAAATGGGAACATCAGGACAAATGGTAACAATAGGGCCATTTTTGATTTCAGACGGAGCAGTTGTAATTGAGGTGATTGATCCTGGAGTTACTGATTGTTCCACAACCTTAAGTATCGATCCACCACTTGCTTGTTCACTATGCGAAGAGACTGTTGAGGCTGGTATGAATGTCGAATTAGACTGTGATATCACAGAAGCAGTCCTATTAGGTCAATCATCAATAATGGGAGATGGAACTTGGACGGGACCTGGAGGATTCTCTGAGAATTCTTATGATGTGACCATCGATGTGCCTGGAACATATTATTTTACTGTTGACTTTGGAGACGCATGTTTCAGAACTGATAGTTTGGTTATATCAGTTTCAAATGATATTCCACAAATTAATATTGAATCGCCTCTTAGTATTACTTGTGAAATTGATTCTGTGCTATTATCTGCAACTATTGATGGAGGAAGTGGCAACTTTACTTATCAGTGGACAAATGATGCTACAACAGTAATTTCTACTGATTTAGATTTTATGGTGGGACAATCTGGTAATTACTTTTTTGAAGTCTATGATATAGATACAGATTGTACATCTCCGCCAATGCTATTGGAAGTATTGGATATGACTTCACTACCTTCTGCTATTATAATTCCTGATCCTGGAAATATCTTGGATTGTGTGGTTGAAGTAATCTATTTGACTACAGAAAATGAAGTAAATGTAGATTACAAATGGTATGTCGATAACGTTGAAATTATAACTGAAGTATTGACAATAGATGATGCCTCAATGATAGAGCTATTGGCTATTAATACGATTTCTGGTTGCAGAGATTCTAGTTTGTTGACCATCACAAATTTAGAAGAATATCCTATTATCAATTTAGAAACTCCTGAAATATTGGATTGTATTAATGATGAAGTTGTTCTCGATGGATCTGCATCGCAAAATGGAAATAATATAGAGTATACATGGCTAGATGCTGATGGAAATGTTTTAGCGACAAATGAAGACATGATTACTGTAGATAGTGACGGCTATTATTATTTACAATTAATTGATCAAGATAATAATTGTACAAATACGGATTCAATTCTAGTTTCCTCCAATTTTGATTTTCCTGTCTTGACATTGGATGATGAATTGGAAGTTCGTTGTGATAACACCAATTTAGAGATCAATTTATCCATAGATGGTACTGTGTCAGATTATATGATTTCCTGGTCAACTTTTGATGGTAGTATAGTTTCTGGCGAGAATACAACCATGTTAAATATAGATCAGCCAGGATCGTATATCGCGAGTGTTATTAATTTAAGTAACCAATGTGAGTCCTTTGATACGGTATTAGTGAATCTGCCGGATCTTATAAATGAATCACTACTTTCTATTCTAGATGAGAGTTGTGAGGAGAACGAAGATGGTACGATTATGATAGATAATATCAGTGGAGGTACTGCGCCATATACTTATTATATAGATGGTGTATTGATAGATGGAGCACTAGTAGATAATTTGTCAGAAGGTTCCTATTTGATTTCAGTAATTGATGATAATGGTTGCACCTATGAATCTACAGTAACGATTGAGGTACTAGACCCTTTTGCAATCGATCTACAAGCTTCTATAACTCTAAATGTAGGACAAGAAAAACAACTGATAGTAAATGTGAATATCCCAGAAGATGAAATTTCATTGATAGAATGGTCACCTTCGACAGGGTTATCTTGCTCAGATTGTTTGAATCCATTATTGACTGCTCCAAGCCAGGATGAAATCTTTACGATTCGTATTACAGATTTGAATGGCTGTTTTGTAGAAGCATCTATACAGATATTAGTGGAAGACAAGGTGATCATTATTGCGCCAAATATCTTTTCACCAAACTTAGATAACAATGAAAACGATAACTTCACTATTTATTCTAATACAGAAGGAGTCATAATAAATTCCTTGCAAGTATTTGATAGATGGGGAAATCTAGTCTTCAATATAAATTCAATTCCAACAAATGAACCTGAACTAGGATGGAATGGAATGTTTGGAAGTAGGGCAGCGGTGCCTGGAGTCTACGTTTTTTATTCAGAATTAATTTTGCCAGGCGGAAAGATAGAAGTGAAGAAAGGCGATATTACTATAATCAAGTAGGGAAAAATAAAATAAAAAAAAACAGCCAACAAAAAAACAGCCATCACTTTAAGTGATGGCTGGTTTAGTCCGGCTAGGTTTTTTTATTTTATTATTCCGGCACCTTAGTCGGATTCAATAAATCATAAAATTGATCTAATTTCGGAAGAATAATAATTCTAGTTCTTCTATTTGTTGATCTGCCTTCCACAGTATTGTTATCTGCTAATGTATTGTATTCTCCTCTACCTGCGGCAATAAGTCTATTAGGATCGATACCATGAGAGGTTTGAAGTAATCTTACCACTGCAGTAGCTCTCTGAACACTCAAGTCCCAATTATCTTTTAGACAATCATTGCTAATTGGAATATTATCTGTGTATCCTTCAACCATAACTTCAAGATCAGGTCTTGATTTAATGATTTCTGCAACTTTACCAAGGACTTCATTGGCTCTAGCAGTTAATATTGAACTTCCAGTTTGATAAAGCATCTTATCTGATAGATTGACAAATACTACTGTCTTATCCACTTTGACATCAATATCATTATCATCAATCCCTTGACTTAATACACCTTTGAGATTGATAGCAAGAGCAAGATTGATAGAATCAGCTTTTGTTCTAGCTGCTTGTACCATCTGGATATATTTGTCTTTACCTTCAAGTTGTTTAAGTGTCTCTTTGATATTCTCATTAGCAGATTGAGACAAAACAGTAAGATCTCCTACTTGATTCACTTGAGTATCTCTTTGTTTTTTGAGATCTGCAATTTGAATCTTTAAGTCTCTGATTTGTTCATTTCGAATAGTAAGCTCTTTTTGATCCCCTTTCAATAAGGCCCTGTCTTTCTCGCATTTTTCTAGCTTTGCTAGCATTCGGTTTAGGTCTTCTCCGACTCTCCCCAAGTCCTTATTGGCTGAATCTAATTCTAGCTCTAAAGCAGCATATCTTTTTTTACTGATACCACAAGAGGCAAGACTTAGTCCAAAGACTAAAAGGCATAATATTATTTTAGAATTCATATGTTGATGTTATTTAATATATAAACAGCACATTTCGTGCCTAATTCGACTACAATTGAGAATTTAGAATAATGTTTACAAAGTTTTTTGAACATTAAAACATACACTAGCAAAAAACATTAGAATTAACTTTTTATTCTTTTATGAATTTTGTGGATAAATTGATGTCTTCCCCAGTGATGGATATAAAATACATACCCTTCGATAGTGAATTTACATTTGCCATGACTTTATGATTACCCAATCCAAAATATTCATTTCGTCTAAGATTTCGAATCAATTTTCCATTGATATCAACGATATTAATCTTCACTGAAGTACCTCGGACTAGATTAAAATCAATAAAAAATGAGCCACTTGAAATTGGATTTGGATAAATAGGTTTTATCGAATTGCCTTGAGTCAGATCTAAGTCATTGACTGATAGGGTAGGATCGCTAAAAACGATATCTTCATCACCTTCCTTATATGGAATAGAGAGTATTGGAAGATAGTACATTTCATCTGTTGTTCCTTCTCCCCACCATACCCACTTTGGCGGATTGGATGGATTTTGAGGATTGTCCGTTGTATTGTCATATGTAGCTACTGCATGAATGGTCGACCCAGCCATGGCAGGTATCAACCTTGGAAAGTAATATCCACCTTGCCAATTGAAATCCCAATCTGGAATTTTAATAAGATTAGTAGTATTTCCTTGTGGGTCTTCAAGCCATACCTCCCAATAAGTACCCAAATAATGCATATGTGGAGATAATCCAATTAGACTTATATCTTGATTTAAATTCCATGTACCATGAAATTCTTTTACTTGATTTGGAGGTATTGAAAATCCAAAAAAGCCTCCTGGGATGTCAGATGGCAGCATTATTCTATCATCAACAAATCTTTCTACTTCCTCATCTTCGTCAGCAAAAAAGATGTTGACAGACGATTTATCTGTAGCATCAACTGGCCATGGTGCATAGTGCATTTGGATAACTAAATCTGAACCTGCAGTCATTTTTTGACCAAATCCATCTGGATAATAAATAGGTTTAGTTCCCGGCACATATCCAGGATATTGGTCGTAGGTGAGTACTTCGTCTGTCCCAAATGATCCAAAACCCTCAAACCCATATTCAGGCGTTAGGGCATCAAACATAGCTGCTCTACCTTCTGTATCTTCAAAAAATAATGCATGATGGACTATTTGAGAATTTCCTGGGCGCAATTCAATCGCCTTAATAATCTTATCTTCCGTCAATCCTGTTGGCAATACAAAGTATCTATATTCATCATCATTATTACCCTCATGAACATGTGTTTGTTCAAAATTGAGAACAAGATCAGGCTCTCCTAGTAAAGAACCTTCTGGGAAGTTTGGAAGATCTGGTTCGTCCACACTATTTCCATATTCAGCACCTTGATCTACCCAATCAATTATGCTTTGCTTTTCGTCATCAGTCAAATAGTATTCGCCTAAAAAGTGTGAATATTCAGGATCTGGCTTCCAAGGTGGCATATAACCTGTCGATACTACTTCTTTAATTATCCCTGCTCTATTAGAAGCATCATCGTACGACATCAATGTGAATGGTCCTATTTCTCCTGTTCTATGACAAGTTGTACATTTATTATAGATGATTGGAGCCACATCTTTAGCATAGGTTGTTTGACTAAAACTTAAGTTGTAGATTCCAAATGAAAAGAGAAGAATGGGTAGTAATTTTTTCATGATCATTTATTTTATAAAAATATAAGAACAGATAACTGTTTACAATAATATCAAATTAAAACTTATCATTTTTTGTTTTTGTACTAAAATTATCACTATAGTTGATGAAACAACCTATAGGTTCTACAAATGGTTGTTCAACAGGCTGATTATTTAAGGTATTTAGGATGGCCTCTTTTAAATTGTGTTCAGTTACAACATTCCTTCTTCTTCCCAGTTTGTAAAATTTATTGTCAATCCTGCCTTGATAAATTATTACGTTTTTTGTATTGTTATATAAGATCACTTCGGGTGTAACCTGAGCATTGTATTTTTTTGCCTGAGTCTTGTAATAATCTGTGTATAGAGGGAAATCTAAATTGTATTTGTTCTTAAAAGTATCAATTTTAGATTTTTTTGAAGAAAAGTTTGGGAAGTATCCTACAAATGATACCTGACTACCATATTCATTATGTAAATCATTTATTGTAGATGTGTACTGAATACAAATAGGGCAATCATCAAGTAGGAAAATATACAACGATATGCTATCTCCCGCTTTGAGGCAAGAGGCAGATGAAAGAACATAGAATAATAAGATATAGATGGCCTTCATCCTTTTCAAAGCGACTTTATTGTTAGGCCAAGATAGGCTTGTGAATTAATGACTTACAGTATGCGTCTTAATTTTACTTTTGTAGTCCCTTGTATACACTGCCCAAGGAGTATTCTTGTAGTGATTGTCTGAGAAGTATGTCATGATTAACTCAAACATTTTAGCATCATGAAATCCAGGAATAGGCTGAATGACTGAAAGTTGTTCATCAAGAAATACAACAGTAGGGTAGCTTAGCTGTCCTTGAGTTATGGCTACTGCTAAGCCATGGTAACCTTTTCTACCTTTTTTTACAAATTTATAGGTTGTACCATTGAAGTCAATGTCTCTCTTTGTTTCGGCATCAAACTTTATTGCATAATAATGCTTATTGACGTATCTAGCAATGTGATCTTTTTGAAACGTTTGTTTGTCCATTCTTTTGCACCACATACACCAATCGGTATAAATGTCAACAACGAATTTTTTTGGATTGGTTTCATTAGCAGCTAGCGCTTCTTCCCAAGTCATCCATTTGATCTTGTTTTGACCATTTATTTCAGAACTGACACTAAAGAAAGCAAACAAGGCAAGCGATATATTAAATATATATTTCATTCAATAAATTCAATTCATTTTTAACAATCGATAAAAACTAATATCTAATTAACGGCTATTTCATTTGATTTTGACTTGATTGGGCGGCTTTAATTGTTTTTTAACTATTTTTTAGAGAATGTTTTAACGACATTTGCCTAAAAAATACTTTTTTAACTTAATAATTAGTATTCAGTATTGATAAATCATATGTGTACAAATAGTAAATATTACAAGATTATTTTATTCTATGACTGTCATCCTGAGAATCCAAAAAGCAAAACACAGCTTTAGCTTTTTTCAGAAGCTTTGACTTCTTCTATCTGTCTTATATTATTTATGAAGTCTTGCGCATCAATTTTCCAGATTCCTTTTCTAGCCCTTTGTATTCATTTAGCATTAATTTATTCTTTATCCTTCGATCCACTCTTTTGAGGAGCTCTTTAAGGAGTATCTCTAAATCATTGATATCTAAGTTGTTAATTTCTTTTAGTAGGTGTTGTTATCGTGTAATATCGATTTATTTTATTACAAATTACAAATAATAATTTTTTAAAGGAAATTGTTTCTTCAATAGTGTGTTCAACAAATTGCACTTTCTCAAGAAAATATGCTCCTTGTCATCTTGAGCGAAGTTTTTACGAAGTCGAACACTTCTTGTCATTCTGAGCGAAGATTCATCGGAGTCGAAGAATCAAGGAGTATGCCTTTACTTTAATTTCGACCGAAGTGGAGAAATCCACCATTTTATTACATCAAGAGCTAGATTTCTCCACTGCGGTCGAAATTAGTAAAATACTAGCATTGTCTATCCTTCCACTGCGGTCAGGATGACAATATTAAGAACGATACATACAAATATGATTTACTTTTTGTGCAATATATTTTACACACTCTTCAGTACAGAGTAATTAGGGCAAACCCATCAAATATTATTTATAGCAACATATTCCTTATGGATCATTTTGATTTAGAGGAATGACAAAAATTGAATTGAATCGTTTGCCCTAATAATTGCAGAGCGATTACACTATTTTAGAAACAAATATATTACAAACCTGACCTCAACGAGGTCATACAACCAGCTAATTCAGTTTCGAAAACTGGCATACATGGATGAAGTCGGGCTTACCAATCTTTGCAAGCTTGGGAGTCCCTTTGTGCAGGATGGCCGAGATTCCCAAGCCTCCCGATAGTTATCGGGAAGGATTGGTAAGCTCTGTTTCAATATCAAGTTCGAAAGCTTGGAAACATTCATGAAGTCGGGCTTACCAACCTTTGCAAGCTTGGGAATCCCTTTGAGCAATATGGCCGAGTTTACAAAGCCTCCCGATAGTTATCGGGAAGGATTGGTAAACTCTATTTCATAATCAGGTTCGAAAACTGGCATACATTCATAAAGTCGGGCTTACCAATCTTTGCAAGCTTGGGAGTCCCTTTATCTATCTGTTTGACTTCCTTACAAAGAATTACGCTTTCTAGTTGGCTTTATAACTAATACTTCATCTCCCTCTAATAGATATCTATTTTTCACTTCGCCATTAATATTCATTGCTTTGATCCCTTCAGAAAGTACTTTTTCTGTATTAATAACAACAGCCTCATCCCAATAATTCGATTTAACAAATGATTTCAAAACAGCAGCCCCACCTTCAACCATCAGATGATATATTCCAAGTTTATACAATTGTTCCAATAATGTTTCAATAAAAGTATCAGAGGAGAAATCTATTAGTAATTGTTGTTTATCCTTGTTTTCTATTTCTCTTTCTTTTTCTGTGAAAATGATACATGGCAATTCATCAGATAATAAGGTATGTGTTAAAGGAGTTCTACCCGTTCGGTCCAATAATACTCTTAGTGGATTATTACCAGGATAATTTCTCAACGTAAGCGATGGATTATCTGTGAGCGCGGTATTGGTACCCACTAAAATAGCATCTGTATATGACCTGAGTTTGTGAGTGAATATATTGCTGGTATTATTCGAAAGCCAGATTTGTCTGTCTTTTTGACCCATAAAATTATCCTTGCTTTTAGCAAACTTAAGTTGGACAAATGGTCTTTTCAAAAGATTAATGACTTTAAATTCCGTAGTACAGTTGTTATTAGGGATTTCAATTATTACGACCTCAATTCCATGATCCTGAAGCTTTTGAATGCCTTTCTTATTTACCTTTTCTGTAGGATCGATTTCTGCTATACAAACTCTTGGAATCTTATGTTTGATAATCAAATCAGAACAAGGCGGTGTGTTTCCATAATGACAGCAAGGTTCAAGAGTTACATAGATTGTGCTTTGTTCAAGTAGAGATTTATCTTCTGTCTTGACACTATTGATGGCATTTACTTCTGCATGAGGTCCGCCATATCTCTCATGAAATCCTTCTCCGATTATTCGATCATTATAGACAATAAGAGCACCGACAAGTGGATTTGGTCTAGCATTTTTACCTCCTAGTTGTGCCACTTCAATGCATCTTCTCAGATAGTCCTTATCCTGCATTTATGGGACTTGATTTTATTGGCGACATAGTCTTAAGCTTCTCTATGACATGATCCACCTCCTCAATTGTATTGAATTTGGAGAATGAGAAACGTACCGTTTTTCTATCTTTTGGATGATTTATAGCAACCAATACATGAGAGTCTGATTCAATACCTGAACTGCAAGCACTTCCAGAAGAGGCACTAATCCCCGAAATATCCAAATTGAACATTAACATTTCAGCCTTCGGTGTCGGAGGAAATGATACGCTTAAAACATGGTGGAGATAGTTTTCATCTTGATTTCCATTGAAGCAAATATCCTCAAACTCATTAATCAATCTAGATTTGAAATGGTCTCTTAAAGTTGAGATGTGTTTTATGACACTTTCTCTTTCTTGATAAGCAATACGAAGAGCTTCAGCAATGCCTATTATACCATGCAAATTTTCTGTTCCTGCACGCATGTTTCTTTCTTGAGCACCACCATGAATAAATGGAGGAATAATGTTATCTCCATTCATATAAAAGAAACCTACACCTTTAGGTCCGTGAAACTTATGTGATGCTCCTGATAAGAATGAAATTTTATGTTCGCTTACGTTTATATCATATTTGCCCAATGATTGTACAGTATCGCAATGAAAAAGAACTTTGTGTTTATCACACATTTCACAAACCCGAGGATAGTCAATTTTTGTCCCTATTTCATTATTACTATGCATTAATGAGACCAGCGTCTTGTTGGATTTGTCTCCTAATAATTCTTCCAATTGATCAAGATCAGGATTCCCTCTATCATCCACATTCAGAAAAACAACCTCAACAGAATGTTGTTTTTGCAAATATTCTAATGAATAAAGTACACAATGATGCTCGGTAGGAGAAGTAATTATTCTTTCTACATTCAGAAATTCTACTGAATTTTTAAGAATCATGTTATTGGCTTCAGTAGCGGTTGAGCAGAAGTAAATCTCACCGATTGAAGCCTTTAGAATATTAGCAATCTTTTTTCTCGCTTCTTCTATTAATGACCTTGCATGACGACCATGAAAATGGATTGATGAAGGATTGCCATATTGCTCCTTCAGCGCTTTAATCATCAGTTCGTATACTCTTGGTTCTAAGGGAGTTGTAGAGGCATTGTCGAAGTATATTCTTTCCATTATTATTGTTGTCTACTTGTAGTAACCAAATTAGAGTTGGAATGATTTACATTCACTTCAATATTTTTTTATTAAACCAAAGGCTTAGAAAACCATTCATCAACCAAGGTTGACTCACCGCAATTGCCATCTTTATGTGTGAACTCATTTGATTTATTACTATATTCATAATCAATAGCCCAAGCTTTGTGATTTTTTGCCAGTTTTTTAATTGATTCTACTAGATAAATTACTTCTTCATTTGTCATCGTAGGATGAATAGACATTCTGACCCAACCTGGTTTATTGGTCATGTCGCCTTGTGAAATCTTTTTAGTGATTTTTCGGGATTTCTTTTTTGATACTTGCAGCAAATAATGACCATAAGTTCCAGCACAAGAGCAACCTCCTCTTACTTGGATTCCGTATCGATCATTCAAAAGTTTCACGGCAAGATTATAATGCAAATCTTCTATATAAAAAGAGATAACACCAAGCCTGTCTTTCAGATTATCAGCAAGGACATGTAAATTATCTATAGATTCTAATGTGGGCCACATCATTTGCAACATTTCATGCTCCCTTTGAAGAATCTTTTTTGTCGTCATTTTCTCCTTCAATTGGATACAAAGTGCTACACGCATGGTTTGTATAAATGAAGGTGTTCCTCCATCTTCTCTGGCTTCTATAGCCTCAAAGTATTTATGTTCTCCCCACGGATTAGTCCAATCTACGGTGCCTCCACCAGGATTATCTGGAACTTTATTAGAGTACAATTTCTGATTGAAAAGTAGTATGCCTGAACTAGAAGGGCCACCTAAAAACTTATGCGGACTGAAGTAGATCGCATCTAAATAGGATTCTTCATCTTCTGGATGCATATCAATATCAATGTAGGGTGCTGAACAGGCAAAATCGACAAAACATAAACCTCCATTCTGGTGCATGATTTTAGCTATTTCATGATATTCTGTAAATATGCCTGTTACATTACTACAAGAAGTAATTGTAGCAATTTTTACCTTTTTATACTTATACTTTACTAGTAATTCTTTTAAATGTTCAAGATCACAAGCTCCCTTTGGACAAGCTCTAATAACTTCAACTCTGCATATAGTCTCAAGCCAACTGGTTTGATTGCTATGGTGTTCCATATGAGAGCAAAAAACAATAGGGCGATCCTCTTCAGGGATGTTTATTCTAGAACTGAATTTCTCATGAATTTTGATACCGAGAATTCTTTGCAACTTATTCACCACTCCTGTCATTCCAGAATTTGAAGAGATTAGAATATCTTGAGTATTTGCATTTACATGTTCTTTGATAATATCTTTAGCCCGATGGTAGGCCAGTGTCATAGAAGAACCTGTAATGGTAGTCTCCGTATGTGTATTGCCAACAAAAGGGGCTATATCGTGAGATATCAATTGTTCGATAGGTCTATACATTCGACCACTTGCTGTCCAATCAGCATATAATATCTTTTGTTTGCCAAATGGGGAATTAAATTCTTGATCCCAGCCTATTATTTGCTTTCTGAATTGATCAAAATATTGCTGTAGATTAGCTGTGCCTATAGCATTGTCTGTAGTTGTTGAAGTATTCATTGTGGTTAGGTTTCATATTGTATTGTAAACATAATAATTGGGTTTGATATTTTAATCTTTTTTGTTCATAATAGTAATGTATTCTTCATAATGATATTTATTTACTAATGATGGAAATTTTAGACCAATAGTAAAATCAATTTTTGATGAAGAATAGGTAGTTAAGTCTATTGTAAGATCGCTGAAGAAGCAAACACTCAGGGGGCTTGTAGCCCTCTGAGTGTTATAATCACTGATTGGCAATGAATCTGAAGAGAGATTAGAGACCTTTTCCTTTCGTTCACAATATTAAAGTGAGGCAATGGTCTCTAATCACTTGCCAATTTATTGCTGAGTCACTCCGAAAACTCCTCAACTCCAAAAATGCTTCTTTTGACGATATTTTCATTTATTTCAATTAACTGATACTCAGGCATCACTGAATTTCAATAAATAAAAATCTCATTCAAAATAATTCATTTTATGGAAATTGATACTTTTCGGAGTGGACTCATTGCTGAATTATATGAAAATGCCACATGTTCTATTTGTGATACACCATACTATAATACACCAAAATTTAATGGAATGGAAATTGGTATATTTATAGGTGACAAAATAGTTCAAGATGAGAAGTATATGGAAAGGGCATATTAGATTTTCTTTGGTGACGATACCAATTCAAATATTTAATGCTGTCGAAAAATCTAATGATATCAGTTTCAAACAATTGCATAAGGATGATAATGGGAAAGTGAAATATAAAAAAGTATGCAGTGTCTGTGAAGAGGAAGTACCATATGGAGATATCGTCAAGGGATTCGAATATGAACCAGACCAATATGTGATTCTCAAAAAAGAAGAATTTGATTCGATTAAGTTGAAGAGTAATCGAGCGATTGATGTGGAATCGTTTGTAGATGTAAATGAAGTGCATCCATCTCGATTTGAGGCAGTATATTTTATAGGTCCCAATGGTGATATTGCGATTAAGACATTTAATCTATTTAGAAAGGCTTTGAAGAAAACGAATAAGGCTGGGATTGGAAGAATCATTTTAAGAGATAGAGAAGATGTAGTCTTGCTGACTGCACAGGACAATGGAATCATCATGTATAAACTCAGATATCCATATGAATTGAGGCAATTAGAAGATGTTCCTGATCTGGAAGATGCTGAAGTGGATGAGACCCAATTAAAGCTCGCTGAGACCTTAATAGGATCTTTGGACAAACCATTTAGTGAGATTGACTTTGAAGATAGATATCGTGATGCGTTGCTTGAAATAGTTGATGATAAAATAGCTGGTAAAGAGATTGTTACCTTGTCGGAAGAAGTAGATTCTACACCAGTAGTGGATATAATGGAAGCCTTGAAAAAGAGTATTGAAGACGCTAAAAAGGTGAAGAAAGGAGCGTAATGATTAAGATTTTATCATGGAATATTCAAGCTGGTGGAGGGAGTCGAATCTTGCCGATTATAAAGAGGATTATCGCAAGCAAATCTAATATTGTAACGCTTAGTGAATTTAGAAATAATGCTTCAGGCCTAAGCATAAGAAATAGTTTGCTTAGAGCAGGATTTCAGTATCAAGCTGTAACTGATTCTAAGTCAAATGATAACAGCGTAATTATAACTTCTAATATTCCTTTTTCTTCCGAGCTGTATCCTTCAGCGGATCGGGTCTATTCTGGGAACATTGTAACTGCAAAATTTTCTACCTTCCACGTTATGGGTGTCTATATGCCCCACAAAAAGAAGCATAAGTTATTCGAATATGCAAGACAAGTTAATTCTAAAACTTCTGTTCCTTTTATCATTGCCGGGGACTACAACAGTGGTAAAAATTACATTGATCAAAAGGGGAATTCTTTTTAGTATGAAGATCAGTTAGTCTCGATGGAAAAGGAAGACATGAGTGATGCTTTTCGGTTTGTTAATCAGGATGTAGAAGAGTATTCGTGGTACTCACATCAAAAAAATGGATATAGGTATGATCATATCTATATTGATAATAGCCTTAAGCCGATTGTGAAGAATTGTTTTTATAATCATTCTTGGAGAGTTGAGAAGTTGAGTGACCATAGTCCTATGTTTTTGGAGTTGGGGTGATTTCAGCTCTTTAGCTGTTAAACTGTTGAGTTTATTAGTTATAGAGTTATAGAGTTATTGATTTGTTGAGTTATTGAGTTATTGAGTTGTCGGGATGTTGAGTTTGTGGCTTTTTAATTTTGTGAATGAGTCATTCATTAATCATTTTCAATTATTCATTATTAATTATTGCTTTTTAGCTATCTTTATATTTTATAAATTAATGCTTTTTTATTGTAATTCTTACGTTACTTTTGGGCTTTAATTTGCAGAGAGGATTTCTCAGAGATAATGGGTTCGCCTAAACATAAATAGATGCTTACAACCGAAATTAGTTCTTCTACTTCATATACCGACTTTTTAAATTCTTTCAAAGATACATTGAAAACTGTGTTTTATGAAAGAGATAATATTGAAAAATTTACTCAGAATAGAGGGTTTCCTGCGCTTGTGTTGCGAGATATTATGGCCCATGCACCACTTTCGGTGGCTATCCAAAAAAAATATGGAGGAAGAGGGGCTATTGTCAAAGAATGTCTTGGTTTGCTTTCGGCATCTTCTTATGAATCTTTGCCTCTGTCTCTTACTTTTGGGATCAATATTGCTTTGTTTTTGGAACCTGTAGGGAAATATGCTCAGGAGTCTGTCAAACAGGGAATATTTAGTCGATTTTTGACAAAGCAGAACCTTGGAGGATTGATGATTACGGAACCGGACTTTGGTAGTGATGCTCTGGGTATGCAGACATCTAATGTGCTTAAAAACGGAAAATATCACATCAAAGGTATTAAGCACTGGCAAGGGTTAACTAGTCTGGCAGATTTTTGGTTGATGACTAGTAGATCTTTGAAGGAAGACGGAAATTTGGGTAGAGATATTGACTTTTTTATTACTGATGAGTCGAAACCTGAGCAAAGGATCGTTGTTGAGGAATTGTACAATAATATAGGTTTGTATCCGATACCTTATGGTCGCAACAATGTTGATATAATGGTGCCAGAGGAATACAAATTGATCCCTGAAACTACAGGGCTCAAACTAATGATGGACCTATTGCATAGAAGTCGAATTCAATTTCCAGGAATGGGAATGGGATTTATTCATCGCATGTTGGATGAAGCTCTTAAGCACACTAAGGAAAGAATTGTAGGTGGAAAAAGTCTTCTTGAATTGGACGAGACAAAACATGCTATTGGAAGAATGCAAAGTGCCTTTACTATCTCATCTGCGATGTGTTTTAAAAGCTGTCAATTCAGTAGTATCGAAAATAATATGGCTCCACATGGAGTTGAGGCGAATGCCATGAAAGCACTTGTCTCAGACATGATGTATGAATCGTCGAATAGATTGACACAGTTATTTGGAGCTAAGGGGTATCGAGAGGAGAGTTTAGGTGCAAGAGGAATTGTCGATTCCCGACCTTTTCAAATTTTTGAAGGAGCCAATGAAATGTTGTATTCTCAATTGGCTGAGATGATCGCTAAATTGATGATGCGTAAGAAGATTCCAAATTTGCTTGAATTTCTTTCTCAGTATGATTTGACTGATAAAGTTGCAGATAGGTTTAAGTCAATGGTCAATTTTAATATTGAAGGCAAATTGCCACAACGTAAGTTGGTTATTTTGGGTAGAATTCTTGCACGTATAGTTTGTGGTCAACAGGTAGTGGAAATGGGAATTAGTGGTTTTAGACCTGATTTGATTAGAGATGGTCTTGATACTTTGAAATATGATGTTTCGGGATTCTTGAGTGCGTTTAAATTTTCTACGGATGTGAATCCGGTTGAAGAGTATTCGGATGGTTCAGTTTGGTTGGATTTGTGTTAAAACGATGAATTACTTTTAAATAAAATGGGCGTAAAATGCGAATTAGAACTCAAGCAGATGTAGATCTTCTAGAAGATCGTATTAAAACACAATTAAGTATTGATGTAAGAAAATACCGAAATGAAGAAGTTGTTGAGTCATTTGTTGACTTACTTGTATTTCCCCAATATGTTATTAAATGGGTGATCAGACCTGTATTACTTTCTCTGTTAATATATATAATCGGTTTCAAACTATTTGACCTTGTACATATCGAATTTCTGATATATGCTATATTTGGATTAGGACTTTTTGCAAGCACAGGAGTATTGCTAGGTTTAATTTTACTTATGGATAGAATGAGAACCGACATGTGGGGTGTAATAGACTTTTCTATTGAAATCATGAAAAAAGCTGTGCGCGATTTAAAACTTGCTAATCTTAACATAAACGATGAAAATAGTAAAGACAGTTTAGGATTACTCTTTAAAGGCATTATTCATATAGTTACTATTCCGTTACTATCTAAAGTTATATCTCAGAAAATACCGTTTATAGGTGGACTTGTCAACATTTTTGTGAAAAAGATTTTGATTCTTGTTTCAGATAGAATCAAATTTGAAGAAAACGCATTTGTTTTAGAAATTCAAAAAACAGATGGGCCTCCAATGGATGTTCAAGATATGTCTAAAACTATTTCATCCGAAGCCACAGGATTAGAGAAGATTTTAAACGTGACATTTAGGATTGCCAAATTCCCATTAATATTCGGATTTGTCTGCTCTTTTTTAATGTTATTGCTTTTTATTTATTTGATAAATTAGATGTCTGCAGATATAAAAAAGAAGATAGCCATTTTTGGAGGTGGACCTGCAGCCTTGGCACTGGCTTCTTTTTTGGATCCAGATTTTTTTAAAGTTACCATTTACGAGCAAAACAAAACTTGTGGTAGAAAATTCCTAGTTGCTGGGAAAGGTGGATTTAATCTAACTCATGCTGAGCCAATGGGTAAATTTTTAAAACGATATATCCCTGCTTCATTTCTTGAGAATGCCTTGAATAATTTCACAAATTCAGACTTACGCAATTGGCTATCCAACTTGGGTATTGAAACATACGTTGGAAGTAGCAATCGTGTATTCCCTGTGAAGGGCATTAAACCAATCCAAGTGCTGGATGCGATCTTGGAGCATGTCAAGTCCAGAGGTGTAGATATTAAATATCAGATGAAATGGGATGGTTGGTTTTCTGAAGGTTACCCAATCGTCAATGGAGATATCGAGGTGAAAGCAGATTATTATGTATATGCATTTGGTGGTGCTAGTTGGCAGGTTACAGGGTCAACAGGTGCTTGGACTTCTCATTTTAAAGCACGCGGTATTGTAGTAAATGATTTCGAACCTTCTAATTGTGCTTTTGAAGTTGATTGGCTAGAACAATTCTTGGAAAATGTCGAAGGGAAACCACTTAAGAATATTGCTGTTTCATGTGATGACAAAACTCAAAAAGGGGAGTTGGTTGTCACACGCTTTGGTCTGGAAGGGAATGCAATTTATGCTTTGAGTGATAAGATCAGAAAACAACTTCTTGCAAGCAAACACGCTGAGATAACAATAGATTTGAAGCCAATGTTTTCGATAGATGATATTAAATTGAAAGTGAATAATTCAAAAACAAAGAACAGTACGGATTTTTTGAGGAAGGATTTGAAACTGAGCAAGGTTCAAGTTCAGTTGATAAAGCATTTGACATCCAGGGAGGATTTTGTAGAAAAGGAAAAGTTGGTGGAGCTCATAAAATGTTTGCCTATACATATTGTGGGTATGGCGCCTATTGATGAGGCTATTTCAACGGTGGGAGGTATTCAAATAGATGAGTTGACAGATACTTTTGAGTTGAAGATCTTGCACGATTCATTTTGTATTGGAGAGATGGTGGATTGGGATGCTCCGACGGGTGGGTATTTGTTGCAGGGGTGTTTTAGTATGGGTGTTTTTTTGGCAGATCGAGTGAATAGGGTATTGTTGGATTGATTTGGAATTGTATCTTTAGTTTGTTGAGATAGATAAAGTTGAGTACGATAAGAAGTAGTTAGTCGTGTAAACACGTTTATTATCTGAATATACACGGATAGAGAATGTGAATTTAAGTTGTTGATTGCCCGAGGTTTAAGGAATTTGTACTCAAGTGTAGATAAGGGAAATAAACGTACCTTGTAAAATGTGTGGGTACGTTTATCCACTTGTTAGATACAAGTGAATAGAAAAGGTCAACTGTAAAATGCGGTCATCTAAGTGCAAAGTCAATTCAGGTTTTCTTTCAGTAGTTAGCGTTTGGGGAAACGATGATACTCAAAAAAAAGCATTATGGGCTTTAAAGAACAATTGGGCAAATAAGTCTTAGTTTTGGACTAAGTATCAAGAGCTGAGGACTTAATTTCTAAGAATCGAAAAAACTAGTACATGTTTTTTATAAGTTACCAAAGAGACGATAAAAGCATTTATATTGTTGATATTTTAAAACGAGAACTTGAAAATAAAATCATTGGAATTGAAGTTTTCTTGGATTTATCAACAATAAGACCTGGGGCCAATTGGGAAGAAATTCTTAAAGAAAAATTATCTAAAACGTCTATTCTAATACTTGTACTTCACAAGGAATTTAAATATGACAAGTTGAATGATAGACTTAATTGGACAAGGTTAGAAGTTGAATATTGCTTAAAGAATGGAATACATATTATGCCTGTTCTTTTTGGAACTTTAGAAGTCAACCTATTAGATAAGTTTCCCGAAAGTCTCAAGGCAGTAAAGAAAACCCAAGTTTTGAGAATTCCGGATATAGAATTTATACCTACTTATTTTGTTCACAGTATTTTATCGGCTTTCCCAGCCAGAATAGAAGTTGTTAGAGAAATAGGGAAAAAAGAACAATATTCCTCTGTGTTTCTTCACGAGTTCTCTATTTATGTAAATGATGGCTTGATTTATAAAGATGGATACTCATTAAATAGTCAAAATCAAGAAAACGAAAATTTTACTAAGGAAATTATTTTACCAATAGGGTCAAAAAAAATTTCTGTCAAAACTTCAATCGGGAATTATGTTGATGGTTCAAGAGCACGCATGCGATACTTCTCTTATAAAGAGGGTGAATGTATTCTAGTCCTACTTCCAAGAAAATATTTAATAAATTGGAGAACAAAACCAAATAGTAATAAGGGATCCTGGTTGCAAAGATGGTGGTCTAAAACCACTGAAGAAAAACTTGAAATAATTATTAGTGAATCATTATGAATCAAAATATTTGCATAAAAAAGGAAAATCAGTAGCGAAAAATAGACGGCTATACCAATCGTTAGATACAAGTGAGAACAATAAAATAGAACATCATATAACTAAAACTATTAATTCCTTAATTTTACGATATGGATATAAAACTTACAGAAGCAGAAAAGATTAAGATCCTTAATTCCGATGACCTTTACGGGATTATGCAAAAGATTCTGCTTCGAGAAAACAAAATAGATCGAGATCGAGAACATTTTTGGGTGATAGGTTTAGCGAACAACCATAGAATCTTGTTTATTGAACTGATTAGTTTGGGAACCGTAAACCAAACTTTCGCTGAACCAATGGAAGTGTTTAGCCTTGCTTTACAAAAACGGGCAGTAAACATTATTCTCTGTCATAATCACCCAAGTGGAGAACTCAAACCATCTGATGCGGATATGGATATTACAGACAGACTGATTCAAGTAGGTAGAATTGTCAAAACCAAAGTACTCGATCATTTGATTATTTCGGAGAAAAGCTATTTGAGTTTTGATGATGTAGGATTTATGGAAACATTGAAGTATAGCGATAAGTATGTGCCAGGTTATGAGCGCACAAAGCAGATCAAAAAAGAAGCGGCGGAAATAGCCGAACAGAAAAAAGCGATTGAAATAGCCAAAGCAATGAAAAGAGCGGATGAACCATTGGATAAGATTGCAGCATTTACAGGTCTTTCACTTGAAGAGATTGAGAAAATAAAAGTTCGGAAGAAAAAATGAACCAGTATCTAACATTGAGTATAATAGAAGCTTTGCTATCGCTGCAGCCTCTATATACTCTTGTGTTATAGGGCATTTTAAGAAACGAAACAACAATTAATAAAATGAGTTTGAAATTTAATTTAGGAAATAGTGTAATTGTTAAACAGGGAATTAAAGAACCTGATTTGGAGGAGTTTGAAATTGGAGGATGGCATGGAAGAGTCGTTGAAATAGATGCAAAATCGGACAATGGCAATATCTTGATTACTATTGAGTGGGATTCTTTAACGTTAAAACAAATTCCGACAGACTTTATTGAGCAATCGGAAAGAGACGGATATGATTGGCAAAATATGATTTTGTATGATTCAGATTTAGAAAAAACAAATCCAAGAGACGAAAATGAGAATCTTAAAAAGGTTCAAGATAGATTATCGGATAAATATCATTGGGCTTCATTTGGAGAGGAAGGAATACGGATATCAAAAGTTTTAGGTAATGTTAATCCAAATGATGAATTGAAATGCCTCAAAAAGTGGGTAGAATACCTTGATAAGGAATTGACTTTTCCTATTCATGCAAGTGTTTGGGATTCAGAGGATGATTGGTTGATTAAAATTGGAGACAAAGTTCTAATTAAATCATTACCCCATATTGTGGATATGTATGGAATAATTGCATCAATAAGACTTAATGGGAAAAGATATGAATTCCCGCTTTGTGATTTGGAAGTAATGGATAAAACAAAAAGTGATTTTCAATTAATTAATGATTACAGAACATGGTTTGCAAACAGATGATTCTGAATAAGAAACGCCCTACAACAAGCGATGATGAGATCAGCTGGGCTAACGCCACAGTCGCTCCATATCGCAGAACCGATATGTCTGCATCTTCCTACGGTCGACGCAGACATATCGGTTTGGGGCAAGCCCGTGATATGTTGCCACACCTCCCTACGGGAAGGAGACGACAACATATCACGGGATATGATTCCATCAAAAAAAAATTGTTAAGCAGTTTTTTTCTCGACGAAAACATATCCCCAAACCGTTGGCGGTAATTGAAAAAACGAAATGAAAGATAAATAATGAAAGAATATCTTGAAACATTTAATCTGTTTAATTTTCAAGAAATTGAGAATCTATTAGCGCTATCAACATTTAGAAAATTAAAAAAAAATGATTTTTTCATAAAGCAAGATGAAATTTGTGATAATCTTTCTTTTGTTAAATCTGGAATATTTCGCTCTTTTTATTATTCCAATTCTGATGACCAGATTACATATTGCTTCACTTTTCCAAACAGTCTATTAATGGCTTATTCTTCATTTATATCTGGAAATAAATCGAAAGAGAATCTACAAGCAATTAGCGACGCAGAAATTATTTCAATCCCTGGCAAGGAATTAGAAAAATTGGCAAAATCTAACACAAAATGGTTGAAGTTTTTAAAAATAATTGCAGAACAAGAATATGTTGAATTAGAAAATTGGATTTTTAATCATCAAAAAGACAAAGCCAAACAAAGATATTTTGATTTATTAAATAAACAACCAAAATATATTCACCTCAAATCCGCAAGCGCAATTTTAGGTAATGAATTTTAGTTTTCGTATGGCTTATAAGTACTAATAGAAATGGGAAAAAGCAAATTTTAGCTGAATTCTAAACTTTCAACTCCTTGATATTGG
>Ga0256847_1000142_pt1 | contig 48680 bp, 37 predicted proteins | sample TeddybearmetaG_FD_189099 | JGI IMG/M metagenome (GOLD analysis project Ga0256847, IMG submission 189099) | Hydrothermal vent microbial communities from East Pacific Rise, Pacific Ocean - Teddybear | ecosystem: Environmental > Aquatic > Marine > Hydrothermal vents | place: Pacific Ocean: East...
TAAAAAATGAACCAGCATCTTCTACGATTACCTATTTACCTATCAAATCCAATCCGCATATACTATCACCGCTTCGTTCAACACAGTCTAACAATTGGCTAGCGCCAACTATTAGACTTTAATATTCGCTACGTTGGAGGAGTTTGGATTGAATTTCAAAAAAACAATTGATACAATTTGCATCTCGTATTCCGTTGTCTAGTTTCCAACTAATTACGATTTCATCACCTACATATTGATAGATTTCTCCTTTGGCATAAATGATTGGAGAAGTTGCATCTTTGAACACATCTTTGATAAAATTAAAATAGCGTACTTCTCCCAATCGTTCGGCAATAGTGGTAGAAGAACGTAGATCAAGGAACATAAAAATGCGTTCTTCTCTTGTAGGATGAAAATATTTGCCTAACAAAAAAGATCGAAAAACACCAGGTCCATATTTGTCATTCACTTGCAATATGATAAGTGTTCCCAAAACAATAACCAACCAAATGACAAAACTTGATAATGAAGATATTTCAAACAAAGAAAATAATACTTCTTCTCTAACTTGAGGATCAAAAAATGAGAGTCCAAATTCCTTACTATGAAAAAAAAATCCCTGCGGAATAACAACTAATAAATAAACTATAATGTAGGAAAAAAACATATGTATCAAAGCTGTCCCATAAATTTTACTCCTAAACCATTTTTCCCAAATAAAAACTAAACTTCCTCCGCCAATAATTCCTGCTAAAACACCTGTCAATATTGAACTTTCTAAATATATCTGAGGAGTTAAATTACCCAAATCACAATTTAAATCTAAGACGGTAGTATAACCAATATAGAATTGATAGCACGAAATCAATGTCCATGCTATGGTAATCCAAAACATTTTCAGGAGTTGACTTTTGAGTTTATTGGAGCGAAATGTTTTCATTGGTTTTTTATTGTTTAAAGAAAAATCAGGAATGTTGGTTTTTGATTTGAAAGGTATGGATTATTTAAGAAAAATAATTTATCTATAATCAAAAGTGTAGATCACAAATGTCCTTAACATGTTTAAAACAATTATAATGAATCAAGGGATAAAGAATAAGATTTTTCACTTCGACCGAAACGAGAGAAAAGAAAGTACTATCACTACTCTGTTTATTGGATTTACACCAAATTTATAATCATTTTAAGTTCAACATTTTATACACATTTAGAAATTATAGCTTACCTTTAAAACGACCAATACAATAATACATGCAATTTTATAAATCGCTTTATCTTCTCTTCGTATTTTTTGGTGCGAGTTTTATATGTAATGCTCAGGTCGAGAATGGAAGTTTTGAAGTGTGGCCCGATTCATTGCAACAAGGTAATATAGGTGAAGACTTTATAGATTCAGCAATAAAAGCAATTCCTTTAGAATGGGAGGATGGATCAGGAAATAATAATGGTTCTCTTGGAATGTATCGTACTACAGATGCTGCGGATGGAGATTATGCAACGGTTATCTTTACCTGGTACGTCTATGTAAAATCGACCTTGGCCAAAATGGATACTATCACTGAACGACCAGATTTTCTAGTTGGCATGTATAAGTACCTCATCAAAGACGATTTTACAGATTCCACAGATTTTGCCGTTGCTTCCATTTTGGTATTCAATTCACTTGGAGATACTATTGGGATTGGACAGGAATATTTGGATTCTGTTTCTAATTATACACCATTTAATATCCAGATAGAGTATAAAAATAATGATGCTGGTTTTTCTTATTATCTTTCCTTCACAAGCTCTAAGGGCACTTGTACTTCCTTAGCTGGATCTTGTAAATATCTATTTCTTGATGCTGTAAAGTTTGATTTTGCAACTTCAACTAATTTATCTTTGGAAAGAGACGAAGTTAATATTTTTCCAAATCCAAGTGATGGGATAATCAACTTTTCTGAGCCTTTTAGAACTTGTAGTTTATATAGTATACAAGGAGACCTAATTCAAAATTATAAAGATGACGATAATATTATGTTACCGAATAATTCTGGAATTTATATATTAAGAATAACAACCAAAGATGGAATTACCTCAATTCATAAAGTAAAAAAGGTAAATTGACAGTTCGTGTGCTAATATCATTAAAAGAATAATTAATCAAATTATTGATGACGAATAGTACTTTTAAGGACATTTCATGAAAGACATCGAGCAATTATAAACACATTTACATTTTTTACATTTATTTCATATTATGATTGAAGAAAACCCAAAACCCAATAGAAACTAAAAATTAATTAAAGAAATGATTAAAATTATGAAAACCAATAATTTACTAAGCTTCTTGATATTCTTTATTACAATAAATGTCACTTATGCGCAGAAGTATCAGGAAATGATATTAGATGGCACATACACATTTGAAGAAATCCAAATTGAAGCAAATAATTACTTTGAAGATAGAGACAAAGGTAGAGGCACTGGATACAAACAATGGAAGCGATGGGAATTTAAGTCACAAATGAATCTTAACCAAGACGGCACTGTACGTTCGACAAGACAAGATTACGAAGACATACTTGCTTACAATAAAAAAGCTAATGAATTGGGTCTTTTCGATAATTCGAGTCGAGATATTGGAGATTGGGAGTCCAGAGGTCCAGTAGAAGTACAAGTCTCTTCAGGATATAATCCTGGAATTGGACGAATCACTTCTCTCAGTGTCGACCCAAGTGATGACTTCCATATGATTGCAGGCGCCGTAAATGGAGGAGTTTGGAAAACAACTGATGGAGGGGCATCATGGAATTCATTGACGGATGATTTTGCTGTTGTGGATGTTTATGCATTGGCAATGGCACCTACTAATCCATCAACTTATTACTGGGGCAGTTCTTCAGGCTTATTTTTCAAAAGTTTTGATGGTGGATCAACTTGGATAGAACTTAACCTTCAACTGGGTAGTCGTATAATATCGATTGCAGTACATCCAGAGAATGAAGATATACTTCTTGTTTCTGATGGAATTCAAGTAGCAAAAACTGTAGATGGTGGAATTTCATGGACTAAGACTGGAATATTTATTATTTATGATATAGAATTCCATCCCACAAATTTCGAAACTATATATATGTCAGGCAATAAAGCTTACAAATCAACTGACCTTGGGGAGACATGGGATGAATTGGTACTTCCAGAATCAGCTGAGAATGGATTTAAAATGATGGCTGTCACTCCTGCAGCTCCTGAGAATGTATATTTGATTAGAGCTATAGATGGTGCTTTCGGTGGATACTATTTGTCAGAGGATGGCGGAGATACATTCGAGGAATTTGATCAAGGAGGAAAAAATCTTTTTGGCGGCTCGTCTTCAGGTTTTGGAGATGGTGGACAAGCACCTAGGGATATGGACATATCTGTTTCTCATCAGGATCCAGATGTAGTTTTCGTTTCTGGTATAAATATTCATAAGTCAACAGACAAAGGTGCTTCGTTCAATACTTTCTCACATTGGTATTTGCCTGGAGCTAATACGCAAAATCTTGCCTATTCTCATGCGGACATCGACATCACTCTTATTGTGGGTGAAAAAATGTTTATTGGTAGTGATGGTGGAGTATATATTCTGCAAGATGTTGCAATTCCTGCTTCGACCTTTGCCATATTAGATGTAACAAACGATATGGATATCCACCAGATATATAGATTGGGAATAGCTCAATCTGAAACAGAAATGGTGGCTATAGGTTCGCAAGATAATGGATCATGTGTACTAATCGATAGTGTATTTACGCATTATTGGGGAGGTGATGGAATGGATGCTGTCATTCTGGATAATGACGAGAACACTATTATAGGCGAATCACAATATGGGTTTTTGGTGAGGTCAAGAAATAACGGACTTACTATCAAAAGGCTTGATGAATCTCCAGGATTAGAAGAATTCCACGGAGAAGGGAATTGGGTGACACCCATAATTAAAGGGACTCAAAATGACAATTTTTATGTAGGATATGATCAGGTAGTAAAATCTATTGATTTGGGTAATACTTTTACAACAATCTCACCACAATTTGAAGAATCAACTAATATTTCAGATTTGACCATTGCACCTACTAATAATGATATCATTTTGGCAACAGTGGGATCTGATGTATACCAAACCATAGATGGTGGTGAAGATTGGACTAAGATAACAGGTATTGTTGGATCTACTTTTGATATAGCATTTCACCCAAACGATTCGGACCTGATCGCCATGGCAAAAGGAGGCCAAAAAGTGATTCTGAGTAGAGATGGTGGAGAGACATGGGATTCGTACAGTGAAGGTCTACCTTCTTCAATCAGATCTTTAGCTTGGCAGAATGATGATACAGAAACATTATATGCAGGTAGCAATATGGGTGTATTCACAAAATCAAAAAATGACGACATGTGGTTGCCTTTCTCTAATGGATTACCAAGTGTCTCGATAAATGAACTTGAGATTAATTATATTACAAATACCTTATATGCTGCAACTTATGGAAGAGGATTATGGAGTACTGAAATCATGTTTGGCCCAACAGGTGTAAACGACCAAGAATTGCAATTGAGCAAAGTAACACTTAGTCCCAATCCTGTGGCAAATCAACAAAAACTACAGATTCAAACTAGTGAGTTAATAAAAGGACAATTAGATGTATTTGATTCATCAGGTCGTATTATCTTCAAGCAAAAAGATGTAATAATATCAAATGGAGATTATCTTGACTGGACTCCACAATCTTCTGGAATATATTACGCCAGAATTAGCAATGAAGATGGAATACGTTCTATAAAAATCATTAGTCAATAAATTAACTACTTTCGAAATATGAAAATTCACTGGGTAATTGTCTCTACAATTTTTCTTTTAGCTGCTAGTTGTAAATCCTCTAAAACAGTTGTAGAGGATAAAATGATGGAGATTGTAGTAAAGTTTATGACTACAAAAAGCTATTGTGGTGGGGCACCTCCAAGTCAAGAAATTTTGGATCGAGAAAAAACTCCAAGACCGCTTGCGAATACAACATTCTATATAAAAAAAGGGCATAAAAACATATCTTCCACTCCAGTTTATTTGGAAGTCAAGACGGATCGAAATGGAGAAATAAATGTAAAAGTTCCTACAGGCGATTATCTCATCTTGAATAGTTCGCAAACTAGTATAGATATTTTGAAGGGAAAAATGACAAATATCAAGATCACCGATCAAGAAGGGCTTAATCAATGGTGGGAAAATGGAATATTCAAATTCTCAGACAAGATTACAATGCTGGATACCGTCTTGCAAAAAGAGTGCGATTTACCACTTGCAGTTCCTTTTTTAAAATATAATGGCCCTCCTAGACCAGGAAGAAAGTGATTCCTATTATTCTACTTTGAGACATTTCAAAAATTGAAGATATTGAAAATAGGCATGAGGTTTATGGTTTAAGGTTTGCAAGGCTAGATGTAGACATTTAATTTATTTTGTCAACATCTAGTCTTGAACCCTAAACCTCGTAACCTTAAACCTGATCTTTTTTTTACAATCTCTTCAATAAAGGAAATATGTAGCTAAGGATATCTAATCTTTCAAAGTAGAATTAATTGGTGTGTTCAACAAATTGCATCAAATTTAATTTTATAGTTTATAAATGAACAGTAAATAATTGATCATTCAATCATAACCAGACTATCAATGAGCAACATAAAAAAGAATCAGGCCTTATTTTTCTGTAATTCATTAATATAGTTCTGACAAATAAAACTATCACAATAGCATTTTTATAATGAAGTTATTTAATAACATATTGTTAATTCCTTTGCATATCATTGATTCTCAACTTATCACAATTTTTCGTCGCGTAGCTTTGGCTATGCTCCTTTAAAATCGTTATAATTTGAGAACCAAGCACATACAAATCATTTTAACATACGTTTTTAAATCACTTCAATCAAGTTATATGTGCTTTTATTATAATATATATCAATATTTATTATAATTCCAATAAATATTAATTACATTTGTAATTATAAGATCAAAAATTCAACTTTTCTAACAAAATTTACTAACATCCATAATGGGAGTTGACGAAAGAATAAAAGGATTGATTGAACATTACGAACACAATGTTTCTAGCTTTAGCAAAGCTATTGGTCTGACTGGGAATGTTACCATTCATAAAATAGTCAAAGGAGAGTCTGCTCCATCATTTGCTACGTTATTGAAGATAAAAGAAACTTATCCAGCCGTAAATATTGATTGGATTCTTAATGGAGATGGTGACATGTTCATCAAAAATCAAAAAGATATTAGTTGGTATGAGGATCAATTAGCGAATGCAAAAGAAGAAATTAGGTGGCACAGAGAATTAGTAGACACATTAAAAATTGCAATAAATAACCAAACCAAACAAGAAGAAAAAATTATAAAACCTAAGCAAATAAGAACTAAAGTTTAGCGAAAGTACTCAAAAATACCCTTTTGTAAACTACTTTCTAATCAATGTCAATGATTGTACGTATATTTCGCTAATGAATATGTAAATGGTTAAAAACCATACATTTGTTAATATAAACTTAATTTTATTTAGAAAGAATTGCAGCCAATTTAACTGCAATTTGTTGAACACACTCAAAATTACCCTTTTGATTAAATTGATACACTCTCACAATGAGAGTGTATCAATAGTTCATCTATAGATGATAGTTATGGATATAATCCATCCGCATCGTCTATAATGAATGCAAGTAATATTTCAACTAAGTATGTCATAATAATTGTATTTTGATTCACTTAAAATTACGACATTTAGTATGAACCATCAAAATGAGTATGATAGACACAATTCGTAAATACCCTGGTGTTTTTAGTCAAGATTTAGTGCAGTCTACTGATAATGAAGCAATTAGAATAATTGCCCAAGTTAAAAGTAAAGGAAGTAAGCTTCAACAAGATTCATTTTATTTGATGGAAAGCCATCTAGCTGTCAGAAAACTTTTTCAATTAGGCTTAAGAAAAGAAGCTGTTGCATTATCTCAAGATGTTATTCATAATGCAGATTGGTTCCAACATTTTAATATTGCACAAGATATTTGCAAGCTTTTAGTACGTAATGCTTACTTGGTTGAAGATTTGGAAGAAATCAGATTATACGACGAAATGTATAAGCACTATACTGAAATAATTCAACTTGAATATGAAAGTCAAATCATATATGGAGACTTGTTGTATAATTATGATAGAGGTCTACCAATAGAAAAACAAGACATACTCAATAATTTGTCCGTAATAAAACAGAAGCTAAAAACGACAAATTGTATGATCTATTACTACTACTATCAATGTTTATTGATGTTAGCAGAAGAAGATGAACGAAAAGATGTGTGCATGGAGGCGATAGATTATTATGATAACCTCTATTTTTTGCATACTGCCTTTATTAGCATTTTCGTAGGAAAATTGATTAACTATTATTTAGACTCAGAGGATTTAGTAAGATCAGAAGCACTAATTCTCAAACATCTTCCAGAATGCGAAGAAGGAGGCTCTCCATGGTTTAGATTCAAAAGAACACTTGTTGATTTAAACTTCAAAAAAGGAAATATACCCCAAGCTTTAAGATATTGCGATTATGTGATTGCCACTCCAAAATTTAAAGGACTTAGTTCGCAAGATCAAAATGAATGGAATATTGTAAAAGAGCAGCTAAAAGAAGCATTGATCAATGCGTATTAATTTATTAGAAAATCTGACAACTTTCGACATTCAATTGATTTTGTTTCGCCACATTGTTCTACAAGGATAAATGTAGAACATGCTTAGTTTTTTATACACATATCCCGAACACTTAAATTTAAAATAGCCTTCATCCTCGGAGCTATTTTGCTAATTGATATTTTTTTAATAAATTACTTTGATTAAAATCATTTTAAAAATATTAAGATATGAAACCATTACTAGTATCAATTACAGCTTTAGTATTTGCTTTATCCAATATCTCACTAGAAAAAGATATGGTTTCTGATATATATAATTGTGATTTTAATGTGACCCAGGATGATAATTATTATGATCAGAACCTTCATTTCAAGAGTGAAGATTTATTTTATATTGACTGTGTTTCATGTCATGGTGGAAAAGGCGAGGGAGGAAACAAAGTACAACTTGCAGAAAACTTCGACCCCAATCTCGTAGTACATCAAGAGAATCACCCTCAATTCTTAGAGAACTTACAAACTTTCCTTGAAACTCATGATGATGATGAAGCTGCAGAAAAATATGTTGATCATCAAAAAGTAGTTGATTTTGTGTCTCAGTTCTAAACTATAATAATTGAACAATATCCTATGTGATTCGGTAGCAGTTATAGATTATTGAGCATTACTTTACCAAGTAGTTTTCTATCTTCTGAATTACCCTGTTTAGATTACCTCATTTTCATACCTTTCCCTTTGTATGTATCTTTAAATTTATAGTGTCTTCAAATCAAGTTTTACACAATTCGGCTTCCAATTCTTCCAATGACTTGCCTTTTGTCTCTGGCATCATAAATATTACAAAGAGCAACTGAAGCACCATAAAAGTAGCAAAGAAGGCAAATATTGGCCATGGGTTATCTTTAAACATCCCCCTATCCGCATCTAGGAAAAAAGGCGTAACTAAAGTAATGAGCGCGGCAAAAATCCAATGAACTCCACACCCAAATGATTGCCCCAAAGCTCGAACTTGAGTAGGGAAAATCTCCGCTATGAATACCCAAATCACTGCACCTTGCCCTATTGCATGCGAGGCGATAAACATGCATATGAATATCATTAAGAAGGTAGGACCTGCCCCAGAGAAAAATGCATACGCTACCATACCAAGGCTAATAATGTAACCTATAGATCCCCAAAGCATAAGAGGTTTTCTACCTATCCTATCTATCAAATACATGCCCAACATTGTAAAAATAAGGTTAACTGCTCCAATCGAAATAGAACTTCCTAGGGATTCTTTGCCCGCTAATCCAGCCTTCTCCAATATTTCTGGAGCGTAATAAAGCACAAAATTGATTCCCGATAGTTGATTAAAAAAAGCGATTAAAAACGCAAGAGTAAGAGGCAATGAATATTTTCCGCTGAACAAGCTTTTTGACCTTTTTGTTTGTCCTGCCATTGAGGATTTTATTAATGATATTTCCTTATCAATATCCGTTATTTGAAGCTTAGCCAACACCTCTCTTGCTCCTTCTTCATCTTTGCCATACAATAGAAGCCACCTAGGGCTTTTGGGCACACCAAAAACCAATATGCTGTAGATTATTGCCGGTATAGCCTCTACACCAAGCATCAATCGCCAATCAATATCACCTCCTACACCTTTCAACAAATAATTGCTAAAGAAAGCAATGAAAATTCCGAACACTATCATGAATTGATATCTTGCTACCACACTCCCCCTCTCTTCTGCTTTAGATACTTCAGATAGATACACTGGCACTGCCACGGTACTAGCACCTACTCCTAAACCTCCAATAAATCTAAAAAATGAAAATGAGTACGGATCCCAAGCTATTGCAGAACCGACTGCAGACAATGCATACAAAATTCCTATCCATAACAAAGTCTTTTTCCTACCAAACTTATCCGTCGGTATCCCTCCAAACAAGGCACCTATTACTGTACCCCACAATGCCATTGACATAATAAACAACCCATGAAAAAGAGGATGAATTGAAACTGTATCCCAAAGTTCTTTAATTGGTTGGTTCGCACCTGAAATAACTACAGTATCGAATCCAAATAAAAATCCAGCCAATGCCACAGCGATTGTCCAAAAGGTGGTTTTGTTTTTGTTCATGAACGTAAAATAGTTTATCACTTTTGAATATCAAAAGAAAACTGTGCAAAGCGTAAAATCTATAAAAACTCACAATCATTTTACCTTTCCCTCTTTGGTATAATTGCACCCACAAAAATCACCAAATCAGTTCCATCTCTTTATTTGTTCTAGTTTCCTTTGAAATTGATTCATGTGCTGTTTATTGAAACTCTAAATTCATAAAATCCGTCACAATAGCCCAACGAATTTTATTGAATATGATTAATTTCTCTTTTTGAATTTGACATTCTGATATTTACGCCTTACTTTATAGCAGATTATTGAAATGATATTAAAATAACCTCAAAAAATTTTATGTCTAGATTAAGATTAAAAATATTCGGATCGGAAGATCTGGATATGGGATACATCTCATGGATCCCTGCCCCGTTGACGATTGTAAACGAAATTGGCTTGCCTAATATAAATGTACATGTCGGAAGCAAATCAGCTCCAGGGTCGGAGACAGAATTAGTATTTTTAGAATCACCGGGGGATACGCCTCGTGATAAAATTACCATTTCTTTTGGTGATGAACGGGAGAAAACTATTTATGTAGCTGGAAAATTCCAAGTAGGGAAGCGTCATAATGGAGCAAGTATAGAAGGTAAGGATGTGATGATAGAAACCAGGATGGACAATGCCAACGGTGATGTGCTAGCTACCTTAGATCTAATGGTTCGAGTTCGCCGAAATGCCAATGACATGAGTGCCAAAGCCCGTAAAGATTTTCTTGATGCTTTATTGCAATTAAATGTAAACGGTTCAGGAATATTTACTACTGATTTTGTAGCAATGCATATTGCTGGTGCTACAGATATGGAACATAGAGATTCTCATTTTTTGCCATGGCACAGATTCTATACCTTGGATCTTGAACGAATGCTTCAAAATGTCAATCCAGTCGTAAATCTTCCTTATTGGAGATTCGATCAACCAGCGCCCAATGTCTTTAATGAAAATTTCATGGGGAAAATGCAGCAAATCCCAAGAGATTATTCTAAGCCAGGTGGAGGTCGAGATATAGGTGGTGGTAGTACACCTCCAGCTGTTTTTGCAGCTGATAATCCACTATTTAATTGGCGAATAAATACTGTGAATGGCATACCAAGAACAGCTAGATTTAATCCAGCTACTGAAGCCGCCAACGGCTGGACAGATGGCACACCAGAAGGAAATTTCCAACTATTGAATCAAAGTGACACATTGGCTTTAGGTGGAGGAATTAGCAATCCAGATGATGCAGAGTTTGGACCAAATAGAACCAAATTTTCGGCGATGGAGGGTACTCCTCACGGGGCTGCCCATGTCAGTTTTAATGGATATATTAATTTTGTTCCCGTAGCACCTAAAGATCCTTTATTTTTTCTCCTGCATTGTAATGTAGATCGATTATGGGCGACTTGGCAATTGGCATTCAAACGGGACGATATGACTCAAGTAAAATCTTATCCATATCAAAATCCAGGAGATTCTAATTATTGGAAGATTATTAATGCTAAACAGTGGCCTTGGAGTGGTGGTCAATCTAAACCAGATAATCTAAATCCTCCAGGCACACGAAAAGAAAATTTCACCACATCTAAAATGGTAGACAACTTTGTTAACAATGTTCCAAAGATAGAAAATGCAATTGATCCCTATGGATATCATAATAGCATTCATGTTCTTGGATTATGCTATGATGATGTACCATTCAATTTTACATATTCTCAACAACTTCCAACATAAACAGGAATATAAATAAATATTATGAGTATCGATAAATATATAGAAGACCTAAGAAACGACATAAGTGAAGCGAATGAAAATCTTGAAATAGGTAATAAGACAATATTAGATTTGGCAGGAAATGAAGAGGAGATTAACAAGTTGATTGATAACCTTAGTGATGAAAATCAAAGTGCTGAAGAAAAGAATCATGCCTTACATAAATTGAATGCCATAAGTATTTTTTCAGATGTTTTGCCTACTAAAATGCCAGAATATATTAATGCTTTACGGGGATTGCTTGATGCAGAGAATCCAGATATTCGACTCCAAGCATTTAGTACTTTGAGTGCAATGAAAGATGAGTACGCACAGGAAAAATTAACAGAAATATTAAATTCAGATACTAAAGAGGAAGATAAATCAATCCCGACCCATAATGCCATTGCCATGCTGGGATTTGATGAAAAAGCAGTCGATCATAAGGTATTAAAAAAGATAGTCAAAGATCCACCTAATCACGAAAGCTTAGTGCAAGCTATCCGCCATTTGGAAGCCGATGAGGAAACTTTTGAAATTCTTAAAGATATAATGGAGGATGAATCTAAGCCTATAGAGGCACGTTCAATGGTTCCTGAAATCATAAATACACTAAACCCTTCTGGCTTTTTAAACTCTGTACAAAAGATGCTTGACGAACAAGGTGGAGACACTGATATGGTTCCTTTCTTGGCAAGAGGAATAGCTGGTCTTGAGGAGCTAGAGTCTGAAGGTGAATTAGAAGAGACTAAAGATAAAATGAGAAATATAATAGATAAGGCTTCGCTAGACACTCATAGAATGACAAAAGATATTTTGTTTGATAAAGATGACAAGTAGCCTTTAATATGATATCAGTCATACCAAATCATATCTCCTTAAAATCAAAACTTATTTCTTTGGATAAAAGTACAACCGAAGTTGTATTTGCTGAAATTATAGATCAGATCCGGGAAGAAGGTAAGGTAGAACGACATAATTTGATCAGGTTATTGTCTGAGCGACATCCAGTATATCAAGGGCGATCTGCAAATGAAATGTTTAGGATGAGGGGTTATATTATTGCTTCTTTTGAAAAAATTGGTTTGCCTGAATCTGCGATGCCTTATATTTTAGAAATTCTCGAGAGTACATTTCATCCCTATCTGGTAGCAGCAGCAGCTAAAGCATTAAGAGGTACTGAATCACCTCAGGGTTATACTGCTCAATACCTTATGAAAGCTATTTTTAACGTATGGCAAGGGGACCGACCTATAAGTTTTGAGCATTACGAGGTCAAATGGCCATTGAAAAACTTCACGACAGCGATGTTGGAAATATTAAAGACGTTGGAATGGATGGGAGCTTATGCTAAATCTGTAGTTTCTGATCTAAAAATTCTCTTAGAGGAAAATGGAAATTTGCTCAATTCGGAAATCAATCTTAAACTTACTCAAACAATCGAAGTCATTCAAAACGATAAAAGAGAAGTAGAAGATGATTGTTGTGATGCAAATTTTATTTTTGGAGAGGAAGCAGCAAATGAAGGGAAGAAAGTTGAAATTATTGACTCTAATTTAGTATTAGAAGATCATGAAAGCAAACAATATTTTTGGAAAGATTTTTTCTTTGGGAAACCCTCTGTAGTTGCTTTCTTTTATACTAGATGCATGAATCCGAGGAAATGTACCTTGACCATATACAATTTGGTCGATATACAAAAAGCACTTATCGAAGCAGGGATATCGCATGAAGTAAATACTGCCGCCATCACTTATGACCCCAAATTCGATACTTCGCTTGCATTAAAATCTTATGGTACTTCAAGACAATTTAATTTTGATGAGAATAATAAAATGTTTAGGGCGCCCGATGGTATTAATCATTTGGGTCAAGCATTCAATCTTGGGGTCAATTTTAATGGTTCACAAGTCAATAGTCATCGAATCGAATTGTTTCTATTAGATAAAAATGGTAAGCTCATTAAATCATTTCTACGTAATCAGGCAAAACCTGAAAATATTGTTCAAGAACTTAAAAGCCATCTTGAAAGTGAGAAAAACAAAAAGGCTAAAAAAGCATCAAATTTCTTAGTATCATTTTACAAAAAGTCTAAAACTGGATTAAATTCTATTTCCTCGATTGCCCTGCCTCTTTTCATTGCTTTTTTCCCTAAGTGTCCTATCTGTTGGATGGCTTATCTAAGTGTATTTGGTATAGCAAGTCTGGAAACAATTCCATATACTCCATGGCTTTTTCCTTTGATGTTTTTCTTATTGGCACTCAATTTAGGTTTTTTGTATAAAATTGCAAAGAAGAGAAACGGCATGATACCATTTATTTTTTCATGTTTTGGGACTGTCTTCCTACTCTTAATCGCAGTAACAAAGGGTGCTTGGGAGTGGCCATTAATTCCTGGCATTTCTGTGCTTTTTATAGGTGCATTACTCAATAGTTTGGACCGTACAAGATATATGAAGTTAAAACGTTTTATTGTAGAATTTTATTATCACAAATTCACACCTTACCTTTCAAAATTGAGCAATTAAATTTTGCGCAAGGCTGTATATTAAGATAAATTTATGATATGTACACTTGATGAAATTCATTTATATTATGTTTTTTATATTGTTCAAACCATTCACTTTTTAAAATGCTTAAATTCCTGATATCAACTGGAAGAGTAGGTTCTGCTGAGGAAACAACCTGCAAGCAATAGGGTTGAATCATATACTGAATATATGAGGATGGTTGTATCTATAATCCAATTATTGGGATACATAATACTTATCAATAGAACCTAGGAAAACAAATATATTACATGAACTTCATTCAGATTAATGGCTTAGTAAATTCAAAACTGGCGGATTAGATTGTCACAATTATTTACGTACCATCGATAGAGAAATCAAGATGAATCAATCTACTAATTATTGAAATACAAAAGCAAAAAGAAAAAATCTCTTTTTACTTAATCAAAACATTTTGTATTCTTTCAGCAAATCTGGATGCATGAAATATAGATCACCTCGCGTTCTTGTAATAGCCACATAAAGTTTACTTTTAGTTGTTGGAGCTAAATCCTGAAGAGTATCGTTCAATAAACTTTCGAAAGCTCCCTTTGTCATTACAACACAAACATCAATATAATTATTAATTCCCTTTACAGCTCCCCAATTATCCCCTGAACAATCATACTTATAAGATGCCGAATTAAATAACTTAATGATAGAATTATTATCGATGATTGGTATTGCTTCCTCTATAGTATCAATAATTTTGATTTTAGTAGAATCCGACCTATTGGAACCTATTTCAATGCCTAACTTTTCTGAAACAAAGGAGCATATTTCATTACTACACCTCCAACTATTGTTAAGTGTCGTAACATCCACGACCAAATCAAGTTGCTTACATTTTTCTAGATATTTTTCTCTTGACTTATGCAGATTAATATTTGTACGACCATCTCTACTAGTATCAAAAGTATGCTGATAAAAATCTCCAACTAAGTACACGTTTATGGGAGCCGTAACCAAATGCCCTATCAAATTGAAATCATGACCTGCGAAATCTTGAAATTCATCAACAAATAGATTATCATAGTATTTGATCAATCGATTCATAACAAATTCGCTTCTGTAATTTAAAACCAATAATGCAAGTCTATTATGATAAAAACGATTGCCATGAGATCTATAATATCTTATATCTTCTCTCTTTAATCTTCTTGTGAATTCAGGCGGAGAATTCATTTCCATGCCTTTGTCTCGGTATGCATAGCCCATGCTAGGACGATAACAAAACTTGTATAAAAAAGGAAAGTATGTTGTGAGTTTTACATTGGAAGGAAAAAAACCAAACTTGGCAATGATTCTCTCCCTTAGATTCATTTCATTATTAATAGTATATGTAATAATCAAATGTCGTTTTTCAAGACATAGTTTATCAATGATAAACTTGGTTTTCCCAGATCCTGCAACAGCTAATATTATTCTCTTATCCATTTGAATGCCTCTATTATATAATCAGGAACAACGACCTTCTCATTCGTAGATAATAGCTCAAATGCTGCGTCTGCCTTATTTTTTAACATATAATCTTGAATTGGCAAGACTCTACCATCAGAAGAAAAAATTTGCTCACATAGATCAACATTTGCATTATACATGGAAACTTCAAAAGTGGTGACGTCATTATCAGTTTCACTAAATATCGCTATATCGTCTGAAACGAAATCTTTATATCTGTCAACACAGTTATTTTCATAGTCACCATCATTGTCTCTAATAATTACTGTTTTTATTTTAAGCAAGTTGGATATTTCTAAATATCTCTTAAAGCTAGTTCCTCCCACGGATATGAAATGAATTCCATCTTCACTAGGTAATTTATCAAATGTGTCAATGTAAAATCTCTCAACCAATATGAATTCGGCATCGCCTTCAACGAATACTACTTTTTGGGATAAAACAAATTCGAGAATATTATTGTCAGGTGCTTTCATAAAAAAACTGGCTGTTTCTTTAGATAAATCTTCTAGACTTGATACTATATCAGAAGAGCTATTCAATAATTTAGCACTTTTAAGACCAAGTCTTGTACTTACTAGATCATTATGAGTAGCAATAAACAACTGCTTATTACTTGACTCTCCAATACGTTTTACTAGTCTTCTCATGTTTAAATGACTTAGATTATTTTCAGGCTCTTCAAGCAAAACTATATCTAAATCAAATTCAGCACCAGCAAGAGCAAAATCAGTTTTAACAAAACATTGTCTGCCCTTTCCTTTTTGTGTTATATCTATATTTCCTTCTTGTATAGTTAAATCAACATCAAGGTTTGACTTCTTATTAGTTTTTAACGAAAACCCATATTCTGCTGTCACCCGATTATTTAGATCTATTAGTACTCTATCCTTAAAATCTTGCTTATGTTTTCTATACTCGTTTTGATGTTTGATCTTCTCTGTTGACTTGACATTTTGATTATATAGTGATTTTATATAGCTATTTGTTGCATATTCATTACTAATTTGAGAATTATCAATTAATAAGTGATTCATAAATCTTCTGTACCCTGTGTAACTTTCGCCAGCGAATGTTTTAAAATGGATTAAATAGTATTCGAAGGGGAAATTTGCTTCTGCTTGAGCTAATATTTCTTTTATCTCAGTTACGAGCTCATTATTTGGTAAAAGCTCCAGCATCATACCGTGCGAGGATATCCCTGTAGAATTATATTGACCGTCTAATTGCTCATTATCCTGATCATTTAAATAAAGCTCTGCATATAATATTGGTAAATCTTCATATTTTTTTGATCCGCTCAAAAATGTATCGATCACTTTACGATTAAATAGACTTTCTACACCAATCGTTTCAACTTTATTACGACTTCCGCTTAATACTACGTCAATTGCACTTAAAATTGTAGACTTCCCAGCTTCATTGTCACCAATAAATAAGTTCAAATCCTCTTTGAAAGGTATCTCTATGCTCGTGAATTTTTTGAAGTTGCGAAGTTTTATTTTTGTTATATATTTCATCTTTGATTTCCTTTTGTATAAAAGATCACTATCAATTTTAATAATAGGAATCTCTTTTAGACTAGAGCGAGTAATGTAGAATAAACCGATTAATTCCCCAAAATTTGTGATTTTTTTAAGTAGAAATACTTGAATTTTACGTATTTCTACGTTTTTATCAATTAGGATTTAATAGAGTATTGCAGGGAAAGTTAGATTGCAGTGAAAAAGGAGCTAGTACAGCTTCCCTACAAATGAAACAAAAGTAGTATCTCTAGCACTAGGCGATATAACCAACAACTGCTGACCATGCAAACCTGAAGACTGAGAGGGTATTTGAAAGCAAGAAGTTTCAAGATTTGTCAGATAAAAATCAAACTGAATAGAGTCAATTTCGAAACGCAGTAAAATATAGTTTGAAGTAGTTCATGATAATATCTGACAGTTTCTTAAAATGCTATTTCTTGAAACCTCTTTCTAAATTTTATTGGATTTGAAATGAATTTATATGTTTCTTTTGTTCCTCCTGTTCCAATAATTCGTATTTCTCCATAATTTAGTAATCTTCCAAGAATACTTTGGTTGACATCTAAACTTTCTACTTTATGAATATTCATTTCAAATATTCTTCTGGCTATAATTCCCGTTTTTATTATCACTCTTTTATTCGTTATGACAAATTCTGAAGTTCGTTTGATACACAAAGGATAAATAAATAAAGTAATAAATGAGTTTATCGAAAAGAAAATAACCCAATGATACTCTGTACTAATTTTTATTGTCTCACCTTTCACAAGATGATTTTCTATATATGATCCCATAAGTTTTATTTAATAGATTTCAGGTCTCAACTTTCTTTTCAATTCTGATTTTGATTTACCAATTCTTGGCATCTTTCGGAAGAATTAAATAACTTCCATATACTAATATCTTTTAATTGTTTTCACACCAGGAATCTTCTATATTAATTTGCAGTACTGGTAGTTTTAGTTTCGAATAGTGCTTTGTTAATTGTAAGAACTTTATGTTTACAACTTAGAAAAATTCATCACTTCATAACTTCCATTTGGTTTTGTATCGATTCTATGGCATTAGGTTGAATAAACTTATCAGGACTTTGCTCTATTTTATCTAAGTGATGATTGGTCTTCGTATATATTACTCCCTGATTAATTTGGTATTGAGCATGTTGTAAGTCATCATAATCAGTTTCCTCTTTAAAGAGTTTCATAAAGGCAGGAAACAATTCTATAAAAATTATGAGAAGAGATAAAGCCCAAGACATCTTTAAAGTAGCTTTAGCCTCTTCTTCTTTATTAATATTATTTGGGTCATCATTATGTTTAAGGCGTTGTAACGCTATATATCTTGAAAGAAGATCTGTGGATTTATATGGAATTTCTTTGTTATAGTGTCTCTCTAATTCTTTCAATGTGCTATCTTTTTCAATTTGAAATTTAGATATTTCATTTTCAATATTAAACAAACGATTACTATCATAAGTCAATTGTTTTTTTAGCTCCCAATAGATAGGTCCTTTTCCTCTTTTACTTCCTTCTTTGCCACTTACTTCATTGTAAATTTTCACCTTCAATTCATCTATTGTAACATTTATGTTTTTTTTCTGAAGTTCTAATTCAATTTCTCTATCTTTCAAATACTTTATTTCATTTTCTTTTTTCAAGAGGTTTGGTGCATTTTTTTCTTTCAGCTCATCTGAAAGTTGTTCGTCGATTCGTCCTTCTAAAATACTTAATTCTAATGGTAAGGATACTATTATTCCTATCATTAGTGCCAAGGGAATACGTATAATTATTGCCCATTTACTTTTTGAAGCAACAATTTCTCTATCGAAAGCCATTATAATAAGACAGTATACGAGTCCGCCTATAAGTGAATATAAAACCCCTCTACTGCTATTAGAATGAAAAGCCATTTTTAAAGCGTAAGTCCCTGAAAAGAATGCAACGATACCCGTAAACAAAACGAATAAACCAAATGAGGATTGAGTATATTTTGCCTTTTTACTACACTTGGCAATTAATTTAGAATTAGTTTTCGAAAGAAAATAAAATAATCTATTCATTAGTTAAAAGTATTAGGGTTGTTAATTGTTCCATTTTCGATTAGCAACATTTAGCTTATAATCTCTATCAAAAATTTTGAAATTTCTTTTTTTAGAGTTTTTTTGAAAGGATGGTTTTTGTATTGTTTTCACGCGAATTATTTTGTTGGATACAATTCCAAAGGGGCTTGTTGCCTTAAGGGTATAGCGAGTGTCTTCTTCAACTTTCTTTTCTAAATTACCTTTATTGGTTACTATCCCTATACCGTTGTCAATTTCAACTTTAGTACAAAAACTTACGTCCCAGACAAGTTTTATTTTTTTGAAGTTGGAAGAAAAATCTAATCGAACGATCTCAAATTTAATTTTAGGGACTTTTTTCGAAGTTTTTATTTCTATACTTTTTTTGGCTTCAATACCAAAGTAATTTTCTACATGCAAAGTGTATAGTGTGTCTTTTAGGGGAGAATCAATACAGCTTTCACGATTAGTAACTATTCCTAAAGGTTTCAATTTGGTTATATGGCCTCCAATAACCTTCCATCGAAATTCTACAGAAACAGGCGTTTCTAAATATGTCGAACTTGCCTTAAACCACTTTATCGAAGGAGGAGTCTTAGAAATAGTTATTTTTAATTCAGCCTTACTTTCTATACCAAAATAACTTTTGGCATGCAAGACATACAGAGTGTCTTTTCTAGGATCGACTATCAGTGAATTTTGTTTAGAAACATCACGACCATTAACTTTTATCGAATGTGCTCCTATAATATTCCAACTTAATGAAATGGGACTTTGATTTTTCCTATGGTAATTGTTGCTCTTGAAAAAAATAATTTGTGGGGCTTTTTTTGATGTTCGGATATAAAGTCTTTTCTCAGTTACTTGGCCGAAAAAGCCTTTGGCCCTCAAATAATACTCTGTATCGACTTTTGGGTTTATTTGAAATATCCCTTTATGATTTACGCGAATGCCATTAAGTACTATGTTTTCTGAACGACTTATTTCCCAGCTAACTGTAGCGGGAAGATGATTTGTTAGCAATGTTTTATCTGCTTTGAAAAACAGTATTTCCGGAGGTCTTTTATCAACTTGAATTAAGCATTTTGATCTGTCGGATTTTTTATTGTTGAAAACTTCAAGTATGTAAGATGTATCTTTGGTAGGTGATACATCTAGATATTGGCTATTCTTAATTATTCTCCCATTTATTAATATTTTTTTTGCATTCTCTACTTTCCATGATAACCGAATAGGATCAGAATTGTCTCTATTTTTTTTATTACTCTTAAACCAAAGTATTCTTGGTGGTTTGTTTAGAACAGCTACAATTGTAATAGCCCATTCTTCAAGTGAGGGTCTTTTTGAAGGAAGTTGATGACCAGTTTCAAAGCATCTTAAAAATAACAACTGTATTTTTTTTGGTAAATGGTCAAATGAATTATGTGTTGGGGGGATAAAGTCCAATTCTTTCTTTCTGCTTCCATTTGGAAAAAGACCTTCTCTTATAAAATCTGTAGGTTCATGAAATATTCTGTGTGAGGCAGTATACGGATGTATTCCCAATAACAGTTGGTATGCTAAAACAGCATAACAAAATCTATCCCAAGAAACATTTTTAGAAGCTTTTTTTAATTGAGCTAATTTATTTTGCCATTCTGGTGGTATGTATTCTTGCGTAAATGCTTCCGCTGGAAATAACATTTTATTTTTTTTAGATATTTGAATACTATCTAGGTCAATTATGGACATCCAACCGTTAGAGTTGATTAAAATATTATCTGGTTTTAGATCTACAAGTATGTAATTGTTCGTTTGATGTAGTGCATCAATCGCTCTTGCTATATTGTAGCATAATTTTAATCTTGTCTTTAATGAATTAGGTAAATTTCTATCAAATTTTTTCCATTCTTTTGAAGCTCTTATTTTGTGACTTAGCTTTGTTTTAGTCAGAGATGTCAACTTTATAGGTACTTCTTTAAGTTTTGAACCCCCAGCCATTGGCATGCTAAATCCAACGAAATTTCCATCCAGATACAAACGTTCTTTAGGCCATATTAAAGCTCTTTTAATGTTTTGAGAACTATTTTCAATCGGAGAGTTCTCAATCATGAATTTAATCCGACTCTCTAATTTCTTTGCCTTTAAGAGTCTCTGCTTTGTCTCATGATAAAATATTTTAGCAACCGTACTTCTATTATTTCCAATTAAGTGATGCACGCCTCCCTGACCACCAGAATTGAATGGCTTGGGTTCAACGAATATTGTTTTTCCCTTTTCGTTCTTTAATTTCAATGTCATTAAAATCAATTTTTATAATTAGTCTTACTCTTCTATTAGCGTTCCTATGATCATTGTTTTATCATCAGTTTCTTTTCGAAAAACTTCATTTCCATTTTCTAAAAATGATGACCATTTAGATTTGATTTCATCATTTGGAAGATTGTCAAAATACATTGATTTTAAAGCTTCAATACAAGGATCTAAAAAGCCAGGAAAGGGTTCATTTGGGTCATAATATTGCTCTTTATCTAAATACTTATCATAACATTTCCAGCAGGCTAACTCACAGCCATCTGATAGGAGCGTGAAAGATGAAATATTGTCATTGACTATATTTGTTTCTATGAGAGCTTCATTTTCATCCAGTAGTTCTGACGTAATAAATACAGTTTGACCAACCTGTTCACCCTTAAATGGATTGAATAAACTTTTCCAGTTACCGTCATGGTCGGAGTAACCTGCTCTTCCATCTCCAATATGACATATCAACAATCGATTTGATGAAAAAAGCAGCAGAATTAAAGTGCAACCCAAAGAGCAGTAATCCAATTCTTCTACAATCGCAAAATCCTGCAAATTGGTTCGCAGGATTTTAATTTGATCGAGCATACAGTTTCTCCATTCTTCTTCAGTTAGAAAATCAATTTGTAATAAAGGATTCTCTTTAAGAACTGTCTTCATCTGATCTAATATATTTTCTACTACAAATCCTGATCCTAGATGAGAATTTTTAAGAGATCCAGCTCCATCACTCACAACTGCTATCCCACATGATTTATCAATTAATTCAAAGCTGTGTGCATCCTGACACAGCATCTCATTTTTAATATGTCCTTTACCTGTAGTAGATGCACCCACTATTATCCAATTAGACTTGTCCATAATTAATTTAATTCAGATGGTTATTTGAAAAGGATTTTCATCTTCATTATTAGGACTTATATCTACACTTTCGCCCTCATGAGAGGCAGTTATAGCAGACATGCTTGAGCTTAACCATTTGAAAAAATTCACAAAATCTACCCCTTTTAATTTCATAGGTTTGAATTCTGGATGAGAAATATTTTCCAGCATTTCCATATTAGCATTTTCTACTCCAAAAGCCCAGAAATTAAAACTTTTATTATTTACTCCTTCGTTTACTTCTTTTGTTAATCCACTAATATCTTGACCACCATCCGGATTTCCGTCAGTCATTAAAATAACATAAGGGCGATAATACGTTTGTCCAGTTTCTTTATACCATTTTTTTCTCTCTTCTATAAGTCTGAGACCCTCTCTCGCACCGTCTACTAGACGTGTACTGCCATTAATGTGTAATTCGGGCATATCGAATTTTTCGAGCAATGAAAAAGATTGTACCTCTTCAATTGTACTTCCAAATGTTACAATAGCAATTTCCAACCTGTCAGAAGCAGTTTCATCATTTAATATTTCTTGCTGAAATTCTTTAAGGCCTTCATTAAGTTGTTTTATTGGTTTTCCGCTCATCGAGCCAGAAACATCTAAAACAAGTACACAAGGGCATTTTTGTTCGTGGTTTTCAGGTACTTCACCCGAGAAATCATTGTGTGCCATAGTTGTTTTTATTTTTGATTTGATACAAGATTATCATAACCAATTATCAAAAACAAAAGATATTTACGTATGCACAGAAATGCTTTATCAAGATAGAATATGGTTTCATGAAATAAGGTTACAAATTCACGCCTGGTAAAATACTTGATAATTAAATTAATCAGGATGTTATATAATAGTATTCAGATAAGTGAAATAATGCTTGTGCGTCGGTTATCGATCAGTATTCGGAATACTAACAGACATCAAGGAGACCATGGCCAGATACGTTAGGAGTAACGCTATGGAATCTTCATAAGGCGAATGATATTCACCTAGATCAATTTAAATTTCTCCATAAATTCCTCTCTATAATTTTTACCAATTGGAATTTCATATTTGTCAATGAATAATCGATTTCCTTCAAAGCTTGTTATCTTATTTATGTTTATTATATAGGACTTATGAATTCTTTCAAGTTGATCAAATGGAATTTTTCTTTTGAATTGAGACAAGTTGAATGATAATACATGCGGTTGTTCTTTACTATCTATTTTCAATTCACAGTAACTTCCAGCTCCTTTTATAAAAAGAATGTCTTCAAGAAGAATTCGAATAAATTTATTTCCTACACGTAGATATAAACGGTCTTCAATATTAAATGCAGAAAATCTGCTTTTCTCTAAATCTTGTTTGGGGTCTAGATTGTATTCATTTTTTGAAGAGGCATTTTTCAATGCAATTTGAAAAGCAATATCTACTTCTAATTGATTGAAAGGTTTAATTAGGTAAGCAGCTGGATTCGTTACTTTAGCTTTTTCCCAGATAGATTTTGATTTAATATCTGTAAGGTAAATGATTGGAATGTTATACCTCTTTTGAATAAGTTTTGTTGTTTCTATCCCATCATAATTACCTTTGAGGTTAATATCCATTAAAATGAGATCAATGCTATTTGCTTTTACTATATTCAAAGCTTCTTCACCTGTACATACATTGCCAACTACATCATATCCAGCTTCCATAAGAGAAGCTTCTATTTCATCAGCTAAAATTACTTCGTCTTCTACAATTAGTAATTTGATTTTCATATGGGGATTTTGATCGTAAATATAGCTCCATTTTGATAACTATAATTAAGGTTGCCATCTAATTGTCGGTTTGTTAATTTTTTAACCAAGGTCATTCCATAAGAATCTACATTATTAAGGTCAATTGATTTGTCAATTCCTTGCCCATTATCTCTTATTTTAAGTTCTATGAATTGATTTTTTTTAATTAGAGATACATCTAGCCTTGGGTTTTGAACATTTCTCAATCCATGTTTAATGGCATTTGTTACTAATTCATTCATTAGCAGACCAATATGAAGCATCATATCAGCATCTAGTCGAAGGTTTTCAATTGTCAACGAACAATTTATTTTAGGAAAATTAAGACTAAATAATAAATCATCAATCATGCCATCGAAATAAATTTTTGAAGAAACCCCAATTTCAGGCGTTTTAGAAAGGCTCCTGTGCAAATGGTTAATGGCTTTTATTCGATGTTGATTTTGGTCCAAAATTGATTTGATTTTCTCATCTTTTATCATTCGAGATTGCCCTTTGAAAATCATGGTTAATATTTCCAAATTATTTTTGACTCTATGCGTTACCTCTTCATTTTTTAACTCAAGAAGTACATTCATTCGTTTGCGTTGATTACTTATCCGCAAAATCAATAGTATAATTATTAGCATTAAAAATATACTAATCCCCAAAGTCCAGTTTACTATATTTTGAAACTTTAATTTATTTTCTTGGTTTTCGGTTTTTAGATTTAATATTTCAATTTCATTTTCTAAAGGTTTTAAAAATGCTACTTGTTTTTCTAATTGAGAGGTTTGGTATTTAATTTCAGCCTCAGAAATAGATTTCACTTTTAGTTCGTTTAGCAGTGAATCTTTTAGGTTCAAGTATAATTTAAAGTATTGTGTAGCATTTTTATATTCTTTTTTAGAGGTTAAATATTTAGAGTAGAGCCCATAATATTTCACCAATAGATTCGGTGCTTTTATATTTTTCGATATCGAAATACCAATAGACAGATGTCTCTCTAAATCTTCATAATTCCCCAGCATCTCATCTAACTTAGCCAAATTGAAAGTTGTATGAGCAATACCATGTTGATCTGAAAGGCTTTTTTTTATCTTCAATGAACTAAGAAAAAATTCTCTACTAGTTTTCGAATTACTCAATTCAAGATAAATTTCCCCAATATTATTTAGTATTATGGACTCAAGTCTTTTGTTTTTAACCCTTTTTGTAAGTGTGAGAGCTTTATTGTATATTACAAGGGCGGTATCTATACCATATACTTTTCTAATAATATTGGCTATATTATTCATAGATTGAGCAATTGCCAAATTGTCATTTAAATCTTTACGAAGTTTAAGTCCCAAATTATGATAATGAAGTGATAATGAATCATAACCAGATTCGTTGTACATATTTCCTATTATACTATAAATTGCCGCTGCTTCCTCATTATTTTTTTTATTTTCAAACATTTTAGCAGCTTGAAAAAGATATTTTGAAGAGTTAATGTAATCTCCCTTCTTTTTATAAACCAAGCCAATATTTTTGAGAAACTTAGGCAATTTTTTGTTTGAAGTATTTTGATAAATACTAAGGGCTTTTTTATAATAAAAAAGACAGCTATCAAGTTCGGACAGATAATATTTAGTAATACCAATGTTATTAAAACCTTTTGCTATTCTTGCAGAATCTCCACAGATTATTTCCAATTCTAAGGACCGTTTAAAATATTTTTCAGAAATCTTATAATCCTCTTTTCCTAAGTAACAAAGGCCAATCCTACTCAATGCATTAGTTGTACTAATAGTATCACCTGACTTTGAGGCCAGAGTTTTCGAAATTTTAAAGGCTTCAATTGCTTCGTCATATTTCCGCTCCTTATAAAGAATTTTCCCCTTATTGTATGAATCCTCATATGTTTTAGTATTATTTAGATTCTGAGCTATAGTTGTTACCGAAATAAACAGTATTGATAATGAAAGTAACGTAATTTTGAAAATCATAAGTTTGAATCTTTATACCATTTTGTAAAATAAACAACTTTTTGAAATATTGATTCATCACCATAATCTATAATGCATTCCATGTGTCACAAGATTTTAAAGAAATAATCACTCTTCTAAAATAAAGTAATAATCAAAAGAGACTGTCTTAATACAAAGACAGCCTCAATTCAAATCATCTTAACGATAGCCTGAAATTCACTTGTTTAAAGCATAAAAGCAACGGCTTTACACTATTCATCATCTTCATCCGGTAATGTCGGTGAAGGAGGATCATCGGATTCTCCAGTACCTCCTGCCGAAGAAGATCTATTTAAACTAAGACTTTTGTTCGGAAAAAAATTCCTCATTGAACTAAAGACTTTTCCGATGATACTGCTATCCAATGAGAAGTCAAGAGCTATATTTAATTTAAAAGTTATCATAATTATATTTTTTAATTATTTAATAAATTAGATAACTAGGGCACCACTAGTTTGCATTCAATTCACTGAAAGGACCTTGATATTGATTTTGTCTTAAATAGGAGTTGCATAAAAGTTTTTGAAAATCATAATTTTATTGGAAAGCCCAAATGCGTTTTCGTAACTAATGCAATACACATGTATTCCATGTTAATCAAATCAATATTTAAAAGAACTTACATTCGTTTTGAATGCATTGGTACAAATATGGGGTGATCAGCCTTCGCTATGTTAAATAGTTATTGTGTAGTTTTCCTGATTTTTTTCAGAATTTTCCCGAGTAAATTTAAAAGTGGATTGTGATCACTTCGTAAGCCATTCATAAAGGATTTTATTACATTCAAAAAGCCTGTACATGCATACGTAAAATAAAATTTATTAATTATTACGTAGATCATTACTTTACAAAAAAATGATATGAAATACGATCCAGAAATACTTTTGAGACTCTTTTCTGATGTTGCAGAAAAAGCAGATTTAACACTTGAACATAATGATATACATGATTTAGCTGATGAGATTAATCTCTATAATGAAAAATCAACAATTCAACTTTCGGGAGAATACCTTTATGAGGCACATCGTAAGACTACTATTGCTTTTAGAAATAAAAATGAGAGTATTGAATTTAGTCCAAGCTACATAAATTGTATGATCCAATATTTGGGTTATCTCAATTTTAAAAAATATCTCGACCAAATTAATACAAAGATTATTGATAAAAATGAAGTTCAAAAAAGTAAAAAGAAAGGCGTTGAAAGTAGTAATAATAATTCAATAATTGCGAAGACCGTTAACAAGTTTGAGGGTGATCTTGATAATACAACTATAAATAACTTCTAAGATGAATACATCAACAATTCAGATCGGAAAAAACATTATTAGCATCGGTGGTGCATTTAAAGGTAAAATTGTTAATAATAATCCTAATGAGCTATTCTGTAAGATTAATGTATCCGGATTTTCTAAGAGCTACATACCTCCAATAATTGCCACTCAAGTTCTCAAGCAAATAGTGGCAAATCAATTAATTGTAATTGGAGGGGACTACGGATTTGATAAAGGAAACCTGCTTCGATATTTAGCTGAAAAATTATCTTCTTCTTTAAGAACCAATAATGATGTATATGAATGGGTAGGTTCTTCGGATCGACAAAACCTCATTTCTGCTTTAAGAATTACAGATTCTAGAATAATTATCTTGCAAAAGCTTCAACCACATCATATTAGTTATGATTTGCATGAGTTAGGTAGGGTTGCTAAAAGGCAAAATTTGTTTCTTTTAATTAGTACTGATACCCCTAAAAAAGCATGGCAAATTAAATCAGGTTTACAACAAAATTACTGGCTGGGTCTCGATTCGAAAAATATAAGTTATGATCGTAATTTGATTGAGATCGAGCTTGTAAAATTAATTAATGACAACATTCATAGTATTAGATTTAAAAACGGTCTCACTAAAGTAGATCTTTCATCAATACTTCCTGGTGGCACCTTAAAGCAATTGTGCATGAACTTGGCTACACCAGAGCAAGTTCAATTTTTTGTGAATTGTTTAATTTCTCAAAATTCACTAATTGACGTAAATGTTATTAAGAGCTGTTTGAAACAAACACTTAGCAAGCAGGATACACTAATGCATAAATGGTTTCATTCACTAAAACCTTTAGAACAATATGTAGCAATAGGAATGGTGATATTTAGTGACTTGTTTGATGATCAATTTTTCGGAGTGGCAAGATTATTATCTGAAACTGCATGGAAACATAGCCATGATGGATTAAAGGCTTTAGATTACAAGGATATTGAGAAATTATTCAATTTCTTTAAATATGACACTATAAATAGAGAGCAGAGATATATTCGAAATAAATTTCCCAATCAACGATTAGAGTTGCTGAAAATCTCATGGAACAGCCATAGAAGACATATTAAAATGGCACTTGATGTCGCCGTTAGATTAGTCATAGAGTCAGGAGAGCGTCAAATTAATACAGAACTGTATGGGAGTAAAAGAAAGCGAAGAACTCTTCGTAAATCAATAATGTACTTGTTAAGCGATCTAGGTCGGATTTCAAAAAATCTAATTGAAGAACCTTTATTAATCCTCGCTTCTCAAGATACTTTGTCTTCTCAGAATGTTACTGCAGGCGCTGTTGCGAATTGGAGAGAAATTCCTGGAGGAGATAAGCAACTTTTTGAATTGCTTAAAGATTGGCAACAAAGCTCAAGATGGCATTTGATAATTGACGAATTGATTAAAAGTCGGGAGAAAGCATATTCTTCTGTTGCATACTTAAGATCAACAATTATATTGACTATAGGTAAGGCTGCAAAATATGATGCACCCAATAATTTGTCACACGAACTAATTGAATTATTGCTTTCTTTTTTAAATGATAAACATAAAATGGTCAGAAATCGTCTTGTTCAAATCATTCCTGACATAATTCGTTTTCATGCTTCACAATTAAATAGTTCAATAAAACTAAGTAATGAGGATATAAATCCTATTGAAGAGATATTAATATATGAAGATATGATTTATCCTACTGCCATAGGATTGGCAATGGCATACATAGATATGCCTAGTAGCACTAGTAAAACATTTTCTTCACTTTTACTGCATTGTGATAATACACCTTCCAAAATTGGAAAGAAACAATTAAATCATCGTGATAAGCTTATGGCAACATTGATTCTTGCCTTTGGGAAAATCATCGAATGGAATAACTATAAAGTGAATATTGATGGGAGGGTTCTATATGATATTTTAGTAGAATTGAGAGACAAAGAAAATAATATTATCCTTAAAAATTTAATCCGACATATCATAGTTGAACAAATAATCCTGGATAATAATAATTCAGATTTGATTAATATTTTGCTTCCAAAATTATCTGCTAATGGACGCAATGAAATAGTTCATCTTCTTGGTAATCATTACTTAGAAAAGCGCGAAAAACAAAATGGAGGGGATAGATCAATTAAGATTGATGAAAAGGAATATTCTATATGGATTTATAATGATAGACCTTTATTAAAAATAGAAGAATTGATGTATGAATGGTTAAAGGAAGACTCTAAAGAGTTAAGGCAGTTAGCAACTCTAGTTTTTATTGAATTTTCAGCAATTTTCGAACATAGAGAAGAAGAAATACGCCAAGAAATACTGAAAAGTGATCAAGAAAAATCTTTAGTTAAAGAGGAGAGTATTAATTTAGAAAAATTCAAACCTGCTTATGTCAAAGGCCGTTTTTCTCTAGGGATGTTGTTCTACAATTTTTTTATAAAAGCAACTCTTTCTAAAGAAGCTGTTAAAATTGTGGAATCAGCATTACCTGTAATGTCAAGAACTTATTTATTCAATCAAAAATATAAAAAAGGAGTAATTGATAAATGGAAGAAAGAAGGTGGGGATGTTAAAGTTGCTGCAAAATCGTTGAAAAAGCTTGTTCGTTGATTATTAAGATACAATGTGAATATTTGATGTAATGACCATCGTGTCAGAAAATCCGTTTAATGGATAGAACTGCATCGATCAATACAGTAATACCTAAATTTGTTGAGGCTTAGTGAACATTTTGATTGAAATGTAATTATTAATATCAATAGATAATATTTCTCAAGAAATGCACAGGTGTGGCTATAATCTGATGAAATTATAATCAGATTATTATATATATCTGTGATTTGTAATGGAATACCATATTATACCATTATGAGGTCATTTTGATTTGTGCTTTCTTATTTTTACTCAATTTGTTTCTTAAATCAGCCATATCTTCCGAAAGCTTAGACTCAATGACTTTGGCATAAATCTGTGTAGAAGTGATTTTAGCATGACCCAGTAATTTCGAAACCGTGGCCAATGGCACTCCGTTACTCAGAGTGACAGTTGTAGCAAAAGTATGTCTGGCAATGTGAAATGTAATGTTTTTTCTTATCCCACATACATCAGCTATTTCTTTTAGATATGAATTGAGTTTTGATTTGATATCTTCGGGAATATGGTACCATTGTATATTGATTTTGGGTTGTCTTTATATTTGGTTATTAAGATTCCAGCTTTCTCTAGTATGGGAATCTTGACAATATTTCCTGTCTTTTGCCTAGCAGTCTGTCGGAGAAAGGCTAACTAATCGAGAGTGAGCAAATAATGTTCTGATCGAAGCCGAATGAAGGGAACGTAGCCGTAGATAAGTGATCATAAGTCGCTATTGCAGAATATAATTTGTCGCTTATGGGTCATTAAGTAGTTCTCCGACAGGCTGCTAGATGTGAATATCCAATTGCCTCCATCGATTCCAAGTACTATTTGATCCATTCTTAATTGAATAACATCAATATATGAAAGTCCGGCATAACAGCTAAAGACAAATAGATCTCTAACATATTCTAATCTATCAATTGAAAACACTTTATTCTCTATAGCATCCAATTCTGATTGCCTTAGATATACTCTCTCGTTTCTGACATACTTAGCTTTATAGTTTGCAAATGGATCTCTATCTATCCATTCTAATCTAACTGCCAATGTTATTATCTTTCTAAATCTCTGAAGATGTTTCATGACTGTATTATTTTCCATCTTCCTTTGGTGATCTACTGGCTTATGTAACCGGAGGAAGTTTTCAAATTTCGTAATGAACGAAAACCTTAATTGATTAAGATAAATATCATCTACTTTCAGTTCTTTTTTCAAGAACAGCTTTATATACTTTTCAGTAGTTCGGTAATTTTTAAGTGTACCAATCTTTATAGTAGTGACGGCAATTTTGTAATGATACTCTACTGCAATTAGCAAACTCTGACCGTTACAATCCTCACCCAACCATCTGGCCTTAATTGTGTCAGCTGAAATTAATACACCCTCTTTCCTGAGTTGGTCATAAGATTCAAATATTTCACTACTTACTTGTGCGAGATATTGATTAATAATTTTGGAATGCTGGTCTTGTGCTGTGCATTTACCTCTTTTTTGATCCCAGGTTTCAAATGGCACTTTACGTTTGATACTATACTCTACCCTAGTGTTATTGATTGAAATTCGAGCATAAATAATTCCAAGTTTAGGGTCTGCTTTACTCTTCCTAGGAAGAAAAGAAATTGAAAATGTCTTGGTTGACTTCATAATGATATTGGTTAATGATTAAAAAGCCTCACTACAAATGTGTGAGAATGATCAAGATCAATACCAAAAAGCAACAAAACACGTCAAATCTTACGAATTGATTATCAATGATTTAAGCGCAAATTCGGGAGTCTTTTTGACAAATCCAAGAGGACTCCCGAATAACTCCCAGAAGTTATGGTTTTAGATGGTTGTATATGAACTTTAAAAATATATAAGTAACTGAATATCAGACAAAATGTGCTTTTTTGGTTGTATCTGAAGTCCATTTTGTCGGGACGACAGGATTTGAACCTGCGACCACTCGACCCCCAGCCGAGAACTCTACCGGACTGAGCTACGTCCCGATTTGGTAGATGTGAAATGTAAAAATAAAAAGAATGTGCTTATCTCTTCCATTCTACATAATTTAAAATTAATATAGATTAGACAGAATGCCTTTGCTACCAATTTAATTATAAAATAACATTACTTCATTTTCAAAAATTTGCCAGAATAGAGCAATCCTTGATCACCTAATCCAGAAATGAAATATTCGCCAATTGGAAATTGATCAATGGAGATTGATTTGCTATTATTTTCTGACTTTTCAAAAACTTTTTGACCTTGAACATTGTAAATTGTATAGCTATTCAAATTCTTGTCAAATGAAACAGTAGAAGTTGCTGGATTTGGATATAAATTTAGAATTTGCAAAGACTCAATTTCAATGTCATGATCATCGGAGGTCACATTCGTTTTTACTCTAAACCATTGCCGGCCTTCTTTTTCAAGTTGAGCTATAAAATAGAGATAGTCCGATGTCCTGGTATAATGATAAGGAGTGGAAGATAATTTACCCTCATAAAAATCTACCTTCAAATCAAAACTTTCATCAACCAAGTCAATTTCAAATAGTTCATAACCTTTGTTCTCTCCTTGAGCTGTCACTAAGTATTTAGAAGCAGAAATTGCTTGAGGACTGAATTGAAATCTAGGGTAATCTTTGGTAGAATAAGGATGGACAAATTCCAATGTCATCCCACCTGTTTGTCTATTCAATAAATAGAATTTTAAAATTTTTAATTCTTCATTTACTGTAATCAACAATGGCTTTTCTAAATCAAACGAAGTTGTCAAAAGCTCTTCTTCAGGCGAAATACTAACATGTACTAAAGAGCTGGGTGCATTGAAAAGTTTGTATGAGATATTCCCATCATCAGTACTCTTAATGAAATATTCATCTTTGTTACTATATAAAATATCACTGCTATGAAAATATGTATCATGATTTATCTTTGTTGTAACTGGTGATATACCATCATCTGATATAACTAATATTTCATTATCACACTTAATAAGCAATTTTGCATATTCTCCATATTGAATTGTAGGAGAGCTTGACATATTTATTTCATAACAGTACCCTTCATATATTATAAATGGAGTTTCGCCATCTCTAATTCGAGTAATTTGTTCATAATTAGAATTGAATTCTGTATTGTCTATATAAAAGGTATTATCATTGGTAACTAGCCATTGGAAAGACTTTGTCAATTGGTGATCAATTTTTTCTAAGACTTGTGTTTCAAAATCAAAATAGTAATAGTTCTGTGGTTCATAAAAAGATGTTTCCTCGGTAACCATCATTTTATCACGACTAGGATAATATCTATGAGGATCTATGTCTAAAGTTGATGACTTATCATCCAAATTTTTCAATTCTTCTTTTTCAATGTCGAAATATTGGCTTGTTGTATGATCAATTTTAAAAACATATTTATCATTGATCACTGGACTAAACAGATATGATGGAACTGTATTTAGGAATATTTTAGTTGCAATACCTGAATGCTTATTATATTTCAGTACAAAATTACTATCACTTTCTGTGATAACCGTTGCTATATAATCTTCCGTAATAGCTAAATCACGCCAAGCCGGGCTTTCGGATAATAGCTGTGTATCATCATCAGTGATCATTAACCCACCTGAGCCATCACTCACTATTGATTCTTCATCTATTCTTATGTTAGATCTACTGTAAACCCCTAAATTTTGTTTAAAATCAAGTTGTTTTGCAACCGTAAAACTTTCGCCATCACTTGTCTTCCAAATATTGTAATCGTTGTCATAATTATTCGCGGCAAAATATATTTCATCTTGTTGCGAGATACCAAGTGAAGAACTATAAACTTTATTATCGTAAGGTGAAATTGAAGAAACCTCTTTACTTGCTTTGTCATATCTCAAGACATAATATAATGAGGGAGAAAGTTCGATTTCATCATACCCTATCCAATAAATTGCATTATTAGTCTCAACAGCTGCATCGGGAAAGACAAAATCGTAACTAAATATATAAGATTCTGTATTAGATTTGTGATCAATAACGATTCCCAAGCCATACCCAAAATAGTGTCCATAATAACCTATAATCGTATAATCTTCAATTTGATTATCATTAATATAAAATGTATTGGTAAAGGAATAATCATCATCTTGAATCTTGAATTCATGAATGAGTTCACAGTCATTCACATTATAAATCTGGACAAAATCTTCTAAATCTTTTTTAGATGCTGCAATATATTTGTTGGCTCTTATGGCTAAAGTCGTTTTTTCGGGAAGATCGTTGTTACATAAAAACTTTACCAAATCGCCATTTTTGCGAATAAATTTAAAGCCATCATTGTCTCTAAATACTACGTAATCTTCTCCCATATTACTTCTCCATCTCAATTTAGAAATCAATTCTCCATTATATTGAAATTTCACAAAAAATGAATCATTAAGCATATCATATCCCCTAATACTAGATAATGATTCATCATTGAAATAATATATATGTCCAATAAGATTCATATTAGTTATTGAATTTAAAAAGCCCTCTAGCAAAAGTATTTCATCCGTATCAATATCGTATCGATAAAAACCTCTGCCAGAATCTCCATAAAAGCCATAGAAGTAAATTTGATTGTCTGTCTTTTTTAATACTCTGTTAAGTTCATAGTTTAACTCTGATAAATCTTTTTCTCTGTAAATCGAACCATCTTCAATATCCACTATCATTATTCCACTTCGAAAAAAAGAATAATAAAACTTTCCTTCGATGCTTTTTTGTGAACTGTTATTTGATATGTGACCTATGATTTTAAATGCAAAGTCTCTTGGTTTATGAACAACATGTCTTAACACAAACTCTTCTTCGACTAACTCAAAAATTTGCAAAGAATCATTATCAACAATCATGTATTCTACACCATCATATGTATGAAATCCACAATTATCACCGACAGCAACTGGATATTTCAAATCATCAAAATATATATCTGAAACCTGCTCTTGAGCACTACAAAAACAGGTTGTAAATAACATGGCGCACAGAATAAATAACCTCATTGATTTATCATTAAAGCGTGAATAAATAAGTAGTGTGAGGAAGCATAAGTTATTTAAATATAGGATATTTTCTGAAGTTTTGTGAAAATATTTTTCGAATGAACTACCTCGATGCAAGCATACGAGGTATCACTATGTACATTTCATAATGACGTTTTATTGTTAATTTGATAATTTTTATTTCATTCTAGCTTTCGCCTCGCCGGCTAGGCCTTCTATTTTTTCTTGATAAAAAACAGAAGCAAAAAAATCAAGACTGGCTAATAGCCATACTGCAATGCCGCTCCCTCTGCCCACATACCCAGTCATGGCTATGCTTTTTTTTATTCAGATTTAGTCCAATCTAAAATGCCAACAAAATAGAAAAGACAAACCGAAATGCACACATATCACACGCACTAAGGATTCAGTTAAAGTTACTTTCGATGCAAGCATCGGGGTATTAAACCCCAAGAGATTAAATCTAAATTCCAAAGAATACAATTAGAAGTGGATATAAAAAATAAGCCCTTTGTTTTTCAACAAAGAGCTCCTTATTTTATTTATTCCGTTTCGAATCGCAGATTAAATCATCTCGCAATAATTATTTACTACTGCCAAACACAGATCCCATATACTCTCTATTCATCCGAGCAATATGATCAATAGAAATCTCCTTAGGACATTCAGCTTCACATGCTCCAATATTCGAACACATCCCAAATCCCTCTTTATCCATTGTAGCTACCATATTCTGAGCTCTTCGATTTGATTCTACTTTACCTTGAGGCATAAGTGCCAAATGAGAGACTTTTGCTGCGGTAAATAACATAGCTGACCCATTAGGACAAGCTGCTACACATGCTCCACATCCAATACAAGTTGCGGCATCCATTGCCTCTCCAGCAATGTCCTTTTCTATTGGAATGGCATTGCCATCAGGTGCCTGACCCGTATTTACGGAAATAAATCCGCCAGCCTGAATGATTCTATCAAAAGAAGAACGATTTACAACCAAATCCTTAATTACAGGAAAAGCTCTTGATCTCCATGGTTCTATGACAATCGTCTCTCCATTCTTAAAATATCGCATGTGCAGTTGACATGTAGTAGTGCCACCATTAGGACCATGAGGACGACCATTAATCACCATATTGCACGCCCCGCAAATCCCTTCTCTACAGTCATGCTCAAATGCAACTGGCTCGTTTTTATCAGCAATCAAAGATTCGTTCAATACATCCATCATTTCGAGAAATGACATATGCTCCGTAGCTTCCACATCGTACACTTGAAAACCACCTTTGTCTTTATTATTTTTTTGTCTCCAAACTTTTAACTTAAGCTTCATCCTTTCTTAATTTTCAATTGTCAACTTTCAATTGTCAACTTTTAACTTTTAACTATTTATAACTCCTAGTCTTTAACTCTACATTTTCAAACACCATCCTTCCACTCGCTGAGCTCGGTCAGGAGGACAACCTCCTAAATCGAACTTTCGACTATTTATAACTTCTCGTTTTCAACTCTACATTCTCAAACACTAACTCTTCCTTGTGAAGTACTGGCTCATTATCATCCCATTCCCATGCTGAAACGTAAGTATACTCTTCATCTCTTCGCAATGCTTCTCCATCAGCAGTCACATACTCTTCTCTAAAGTGACCTCCACAAGATTCATTTCTATCCAGCGCATCCAACATCATCAATTCTCCATGCTCCATCAAATCAGCAACTCTAGCTGCTTTTTCCAATTCTGGATTATAATCATACGCCGAACCTGGCACAAAAACATCTTTATAAAATTCGTCTCTCAATTCTCTGATCAATTGACGACCTTTAGTCAGACCTTCAGCATTTCTAGCCATACCGCAATATTCCCACATGATCTTTCCTAGTCTCTTGTGAAATGACTCTACAGATTGTGTTCCATTGTTGTCAATCAATTGTGAAAGTCGCTTTTCAATCTCTTTCTTCGCAGCTTCAAATTCTGGAAGATTGTTATCTATACTCGGTGTTCTGATTTCATTGGATAAGAAAGTTCCTACAGTATATGGAATCACAAAATAACCATCTGCTAAACCTTGCATCAATGCAGAAGCTCCTAATCTATTCGCTCCATGATCTGAGAAATTACATTCTCCTAAAGCAAACAATCCTGAAATATTCGTTTCTAAGTTATAATCTACCCAAAGTCCACCCATCGTATAATGTACCGCTGGATATATTTTCATTGGATTTCTATATGGATCTTCACCAGTTATCTTTTCGTACATCTCAAAAAGATTACCATACTTATCTTCGATTACTTTAGTACCCAATTCTGTGACCAGCTTTTTATCGTTCTCATCCAATCCTTTGGAGTGAGCATCTGACTTTCCATATCTCTGAATCGCACTGGCAAAATCTAGGAATACTCCAAGTCCAGTCGGCGCTACCCCATTACCTTCATCACAAGCTACTTTGGCTGCTCTGGAAGCTACATCTCTAGGAACTAAATTCCCAAACGCAGGATACCTTCTTTCTAAATAGTAATCTCTATCGTCCTCAGGAATGTCCACTCCTCTCTTCTTATCTTCTCTGATTGCTGCTGCATCTTCTTTCTTCTTTGGCACCCATATCCTACCATCATTTCTCAAAGACTCAGACATCAATGTCAACTTACTTTGATAATCACCTGATACTGGAATGCAAGTCGGGTGAATTTGTGTAAAACAAGGATTTGCCATAAAAGCTCCCTTCTTGGTCGCTCTCCATGCTGCAGATACATTGCAAGTCATAGCATTAGTTGATAGGTAAAATACATTCCCATATCCTCCAGTACCAAGTATCACACAGTGTGCTGCATGCTTTTCTATTTCGCCAGTTAATAAATTTCTAGTGATTATACCTCTGGCTTTTCCATCTACAGTGACAAGGTCCATCATCTCATGGCGATTGTACATCTTCACATTGCCCAATGAAATTTGTCTTGACAATGCTTGATAAGCACCAATCAGCAATTGCTGTCCAGTCTGACCTTTAGCATAAAAGGTACGAGAAACCTGTACACCTCCGAAAGATCTATTATCTAATAATCCTCCATAATCTCTAGCAAATGGAACACCCTGGGCTACACATTGATCAATAATATCAGTACTCACTTCCGCCAATCTGTGGACATTAGCTTCTCTAGATCTGTAATCTCCCCCTTTGATCGTATCATAGAATAATCGATAGACACTATCACCATCATTCTGATAATTCTTGGCAGCATTGATACCACCTTGCGCAGCTATACTATGTGCTCTTCTTGGACTATCATGAAAGGTAAACGCTTTTACATTGTAGCCCAATTCGCCTAAAGTGGCGGCTGCAGAAGCTCCAGCAAGTCCTGTCCCTACAACGATCACATCTAGTCTCCTCTTATTATTGGGAGCGACAAGATTCATCTTGGATTTGTAGTTTGTCCATTTTTCTGCTAAAGGACCTTTTGGAATTTTAGAATCTATTTTCATAGAAATTATATTTGAACATCACTTCAAGAGTCGAAGTGAATCAGTTTAATTTATTTTAATACAAAAAAGTAATACAATGGAATATACGCAAAGGCTAATGGAACAACAATCGAGAAAATCTTACCTAACGCCTTTATAATAGGTGTATACTTTTTATGATTTAATCCTAAGGATTGGAATGCACTTTGAAATCCATGCCATAAATGAAAAGCTAAAGTTGCAAGACCTATTAAGTAGGCAATAACCATCCAGGGGTTACTAAATGTATAGGATACTTGAGAATATAAATCTTTCACCGGAACGTCCAATCCACTTACATTTACCATCGCAAGTTGATCCGTCCATTTCATTTTAAACCAAAAATCTCCCATATGAATGAATAAGAATGCTAAGACCAATGTCCCTAATAATGCCATATTCTTAGACGCCCATGTGACATTAGCATTTGATCCAACAGCATAAGTACTTCCTTTTGCCGCTCTATTTTTCCACCATATTACCAAACCGAGAAAGGCATGTAAAAGGATAAAGAAATATAGTCCCCAAGAGGCTGATTGAATCAATGGATTGGTTGTCATAAAATGGGCATAGCCATTGAATGATACACCTCCATCATTTGCAAGCAATTGAAAATTACCCAGTAGATGAACAATTAAAAACACAATCAAGAACAGACCCGTCAGGCTCATAATAAGCTTTCGCCCTATACTTGATGTAAAAAAGTTAATTAACCACTTCATATGAAATTCGAAATTTTCGTTTGTGTTGCAAAGTTAATTGATAAACATTGTATCCCAAGAAGTGATGAATTGTGAGCCTTATTTAGAATCAGTCTAAGTAAATTCCGAATGTTGAATGTTGAATGACGAATTAGCTTTATTTTTCTATATTCAAACCTTAATTCAACAAAATAATAATTATGAATTTTAAGATATACTTTTCTATTGTACCATTTCTTTTTGGTTTGATTTTAACTGTTAATGTAAGTGCGCAAAACCCTCTGGTCACTGCAGCAGATGCTAAAGCAGTAGCTATCGAACAACAAGTAATCGAATGGAGAAGGTATTTTCATGAATTTCCAGAATTGTCTAATAGAGAATTTAATACAGGAAAAAGAATTGCAGAAATTCTCAACAGCTTGGGGCTAAAAGTTGACACAGGAATAGCTAAGACAGGTGTTATTGGTGTTTTGGATACAGGAAAACCAGGACCAACCATAGCATTGCGAGCAGACATAGATGCGCTACCTGTTGTCGAAAGAGCAGATTTGCCATTCAAGTCAAAAGAAAAATCAGAATATCTAGGAAAGGAAGTAGGTGTAATGCATGCTTGTGGACATGACACCCATATTGCGATGTTGCTAGGAGCAGCCAAAATATTGACATCTATGAAAGATCAACTGACAGGCAAATTTGTCTTTGTATTCCAGCCTGCTGAAGAAGGTGCTCCTCCTGGAGAAGAAGGTGGTGCTAAATTAATGGTCAAAGAAGGAATCATAGAAACCTATGGAATCGATGTTTTCTTTGGACAACATATAGGTAGTGGATTGGAAGCTGGAAGAATAAATTACAAAATAGGAGGTATGCTTGCCGCTTCTGATCGGTTCACAATTAAAGTAAAAGGAAAGCAAACGCATGGTTCAAGGCCTTGGGGAGGTGTAGACCCTATCGTGACATCTGCTCAAATCATAATGGGACTCCAAACTATCGTAAGTAGACAGACAGAACTGACTAAAGAAGCAGCAGTAATTACGGTAGGAGTAATCAATGGTGGGGTGAGAAATAATATTATCCCTGAAGAAGTGGAAATGATTGGAACCATAAGGACTCTTGATACTGAAATGCAAGAAATCATTCATGAAAAAATAAGAAAAACAGCTACATTAATTGCCGAAGCTCAAGGAGCCACAGCTGAAGTTGATATTCAAATCGGATATCCAGTAACGTATAATGATCCAGCGTTAACCAAGAAAATGATAGGTTCTTTATTTGACGCCGCAGGTGAAGACAATGTTAGGGTCGTTCCGGCAATAACAGGAGCGGAAGATTTTTCATTCTTCGCTAAGAAGGTTCCTAGTTTATTTTGGTTTGTAGGAGGAAAAACACCGGGCGAAACGGAAGCTTTCCCTCACCATACTCCTGATTTTTTTATTGATGAATCAGGTATGATTACTGGTGTGAAAGCATTTTGTCACGTTGCCATTGATTACATGACAGCTTCAGGAAATTAGAGAATGGCTATAAAATGGAAAGCGGTCAGATTTATGGTAATTGGCATGTTGGGATTTGCATGTTTAAATTTCATAGTAAAATATCTGGATCATATTAGTGCTTTCCAATTGGTTTTCTTTAGAGCAGTTGGGACTCTTTTCATCACATTGCCTATTTTATATGTCAAGAATTTGAATCCTTTTGGGAATAAGCGTGTGCTACTTCTTTCTCGAGGGATAGTTGGTTTCACTTCGTTATTACTATATTTTATAGCCCTTAAGATGATGCCACTTGGCACATGTGTCACACTCAGATATTTGGCGCCCATTTTTGCAGCAATATTTGCTTTTTGGCTTTTGGGAGAATCAGTCAAACTGCCACAATGGGTGTTTTTTCTAATATCTTTTGCTGGTGTTTTTCTTGTAAAAGGTTTTGATCCTGACTTGTCAACTTTAGCTGTGATTTTAGTTATTATTTCTGGAGCATTGAGCGGTTTGGTTTTGGTTATCATTCGCAAAATTGGGTATGATGATCACCCTGTAGTTGTGGTTAATTACTTTATGATGGTAAGTATTGTTTTGGGATTGATAGGATGTTTTAAATATTGGACTCCTCCGCAACTAATGGATTGGCCTTTTCTCATCTTGCTAGGTGTCTTTGGATTTATAGGTCAATATTTTATGACTAGAGCGGTTCAATTAGAGACAACAGATGTTGTTGCGCCGATTAAGTATATTGAAGTTCCTTTTACGATACTTATTGGAATGTCTTTTTTTGGGGAGGTTTATGGGTGGATGAGTGTAATTGGTTTTCTGTTGATTGTGGGCGGATTGGTTGCTAATATATTATATAAACAAAGGGTTTTGGCAAGGTAGTTTCGTCCTTTCAGGATTTAAAATATTATTATATTACAAACCCAGCTTGGAACACATATGAATAGAGTCCCAACGGGACGACACTATTATAGCAATGGACAATGTCCATTGCTATAATAGTTAAAAACCCAAATCCTGAAAGGATGACATTATAAAACACATCCAAAAAACCTTACACCAATTATGTTAATTTTACCATCGAAAAATAATAAATTGAGCGCAGTACACATCATACAACGATTTCCACTTTCGTCGAACAGATCTTTAAAAGCCTGGTCTGCGGCTGATGAACACATTTTGAAATTCGTAAATGAAGAGATTTCAGAGAAGTCTTCAATTTCCATTATTAATGATCGATTTGGATATCTATCCGTTTCATTAAATAAATACAAACCAAATATCATCTCCGATTTTAAAAGTCAAGAAGATGCTATAGAATCAAATTATAAGCTGAATAGTATTGATACTTCAATCCTTAGATTTACTCATCTTATAGATGATGACAATGCCAAATATGATTTAGTCACATTGAAAATTCCTAAATCACTGGACCTTTTTCATTTGTTTTTAATATCGGCTCATAAGAATTCTCATTCAGAATCTAAAGTATTTTGTGGTTTTATGACCAAGCATTTCACGAAACAAATGCTGGAAATTGCATCACACTATTTTGTAAATGTAGAACAAAGTTTGGCTTGGAAAAAATCTCGTGTTATTATCCTCTCTAAACCCAAAATGCAATTAGAAGAAATCATTCCAATCAAAACAATTTCATATTTAAATCATAGAGATGAAAAGCTATTATTCAAACAATATTTCGGTGTATTTTCTGCCAATCACATTGATTATGCGACTCAATTTTTACTCGCAAACCTGAATATTGATGAGTCTGCGAAAAACATTCTTGATTTAGCTTGTGGCAATGGTGTCATTGCTCATGAAATTAGAAATCAATCAGAAACTGCTGAAATCCATCTGCACGATGATTCGTATTTAGCAATAGAATCTGCTAGAATGAACCTTTCAAAAGGAGACAATCATTTTCACTATAATTATCACCTTGGAGATTTCAAGGATGAGTTTTTTGACTTGGTTGTCTGTAATCCCCCATTTCATTTTGAGCATGAAAACACAATTGATATAGCACTTCAATTCTTTAAAGGTGTATCTAGAATTCTAAAGAAGGATGGGGTATTTATTATCGTTTCAAATTTGCATTTAAATTATAAAACGCATCTTTCTAAAATCTACAATAATGTTGAAGTCATCAATATGAATAAAAAGTTTGAGATAATCAAGTGTCAAAATCGTTGATGGTTTCATATTTTCGATCAAATAATCACCTTCTAGTATCTTTTTTCAATAATAGCGTCATATTGACCTGTCTCAAAACAATCTGAAGATTATATTAAAAAATGCTTTCTCCAGCAATAAGAATTTCGTCCGCTTTTGTATCTTGACACCATCAATATCTAATATATATGATTCGTAATATTATTGCCTTGATTGCCCTATTGGGCTTAGTCTATTTGTCATTCACTTCTGAATCTGCAACTCCCATTCAAAAGAAGATAAAGGATCAGTTTTCAGCGGAAGCTGCTGCTGCTTATCTTAATGGTATAGCAAGATATCCTCATCCAATTGGAAGTCTTGAGAATCAAAAAGTAAGAGATTTTATTATAAGATCATTAAGAAAAGAAGGACTTAAAGTCAAAATTGAAAAAGGATATATCAATAGTTCGTGGAAGCCTACTTTCATGCAAATGGCATATGTAGAGAATATCGTAGCTACTTTAGAAGGAAGTGATCCAGATGCTAAAAAAGTGGTTATTGCTGGACATTATGATAGTGTTTTTGAAGGGCCAGGTGCTGCAGATGATGGATACGCTATAGCATGTATGATAGAAACGGTAAAGATGTTGAAGAATGTCCCTCGCAAAAATGACATCGTTTTGTTGATTACCGATGGAGAGGAAATGGGATTACTTGGGGCAAAATATTATGCAGAAAATAATGATCTTTCGGATATAGGCATATTACTGAATTTTGAAGCAAGAGGGAATGAAGGACCAGGTCTCGCATTTGAGTTTTCTGATGATAATGCATGGTTGGTATCTGAAATGGCTAAAGCAAGTAAACGCCCGATTGCTAATTCTCTTTCTTATGAAGTTTACAAAAGGATGCCCAATGGCACTGATTTTACTGTATTTTCAGAAAGTGGAGTTCAAGGTATTAATTATGCCTTCATCGATGGTTTTTCTTACTATCATAATCCTGCAGATAATATTGAAAACCTGAGCTTGGAAAGTGTACAACATACAGGAGAAAACATGTACCGTATGGCAAAACATTTCTCAAATTTCGACTTTACTGCAACCCCAAAAGGCAATGCCAGTTTTTTCAATTTTTACGGCAACCTAATCCATTATCCAGCTAGTGCTGATTTATTCATTTTCCTATTTATTTTATGCCTACTTGGATTCACAATTTATCGTTGCTCAAAAAACAAAGAGGTCAATTTCAAAGGAATAATAATTGGATTTTTTGGGCTTTTAGGAATCTTAGTACTTGCTGGTGGACTAAATTTCGGATTAGCTTTTTTAGTAAAGAAAATGTATCCACAATACAGTACATTTTATAGTTATCACTATTACAACCATGAGTGGTATTTGTTGGCTGGCATAGGATTGACTTTATTCGTTTCGTGGTGGCTTGGTTCAAAATTAGTCCACAAATATGGATTCAAAAATCTAGGTCTTTCAAGTGCCTTAATTATAGCTTTATTGAGTGTTGTACTTTTTTCATTCGTGCCCACAGGAACATATCTTATGATGTATCCATTGGCAGCGCTGACGATCGGATTGTTGGTTTCAGAAATAATGAAAATAGATGAGAATCATTGGCAGTCATGGGTATTGGCAATTGGAATGCTCTCTGTTTTTGTAGGGTTTTGGACTGCATTTTCTCACAATTTGTTTTTAGGGTTTAGTTTTGGGGCACTTCCTGGAGCTGTTTTACCGACCGCATTATTTTGTTTTGCTGCATTTGGATTACTGCCATCTCTTTGGAAAAAGAAAGAATATTTAATACCTATTTTAGGCATATGTCTTTTCTCTTATTCACTTATAAATGCACATTTGCGATCAAAACCAACAATAAAAGAACCGCTAAATTCTAATCTATTTTTTGTAACCGACAGGAATACAAATGAAAGCTATTGGGCCTCCAGAAATCGCTTTGTAAATGAAGGACATTTGAACCTACTTGATGGTGCAGAGAAAGGAAGGTTACCAAGACATCTTCCCTTTTCAAGATTAAAGAAAAAATCTAAATTAAACGCAAATAGACTTGCTTCCCAATTCTCCATTGATACAATTCCTAATTCTAACAACACCTTAATTAAAGTTAAAAACCCAAAGCGAGCATCAAAGGCTTTTATAGTCATTAAGGAAGTCGAAAATGTCGATAAGATATTAATCGATGGTCAATTGAATACAGATTTGAAAGAAGGGGCTACTGGCTTATTTTATGCTTCTTTATATGGTATAGGCCTAGATACTATGGACATAGAGTTTGTAAAAAGAGATATCACAAAACCTGTAGAAGCGTACATTAATTTGAGCTATCAAGAGACGCTAATGGAAGAGGCTTTGACTCCTGAAATTGTAAGAAGTGATGGATTTACATATGTGAGTGAGTTGGTGAAGTTTTAGAGATTCGAAAGGTTCGAAAGGTTCGAAAGATTGGAGAGATTGGAGAGATTGGAAAGATTGGAGAGATTGGAAAGATTGGAGAGATTGGAGAGATTGGAGAGATTGGAAAGATTGGAGAGATTGGAGAGATTGGAAAGATTGTTAATTATAAATCTTTTCAATTAACAATCTTTTCAATCTTTAATTATCTTTTCAATCTTTAATTTTCTTTTCAATCTTTAATACTTTTTTCTAATATATCGTTCCACTAGTATTATACCAAAAATGAGAAAAGCCAATTGAAGCAATATTCCTACTGTATTAGCATGTGATTCGGCTGCATCCATATTGGGTGCAACTAAGTCGAGTGTCCATATTGCATAAACGGAATCTTTAGTGCCTAATACGGCTAATACCACATTTGCTGCCATATGAATTCCTGTTGGCATAGAAATGCCTTTTGAAGTCACAGTATAAATTCCATAGACTATACCCCAAACGCCAGGGCCTAACAATTGCCAATGAAGAGTAGCACCAGTTGTATCATGATAATAAGCAAATAAAATTGCCATAATAATAAGTGAAGGTCTCAAACCAATAAGCTTATTGAGTTTTGTAAATGGATAACCTCGATAGATAATCTCTTCCATGAAAGCTAAAGGTAGAAAGGCTATTAATCCAATCAAGGCTTTAGAAATATTTACCTCTCTATTGTATATAATATTGTAATCTGTAGTAAAAACTAAAATCCCTATCATAGTCCCAGCTATTACTACTCCAATTAGAAACCCTTTCAAAAACCGGAATAGTGTACCTTTTTCCCATTTTAAGCCTACCTCACTGAAACTTTTATTATCGTATTTGAGCATTAATGCCGTAATTCCCAAAGCAATGGCTGTCCCATATATTCCGATAATTATCCTATTATAAATATATTCGTTACCACTTGGTAAAAATCCCATAACAGGCAATATCCAACAAAACACTAAGCTAGCAAGTATGGATAAAATAATAGCAATCTGTTTTTTTGACATTATGATAAGTGTTTGAAATATAATAAGGAATGATTCAATAATAAAGTAACATTCCTAAGTCAAAATTAACCTTAAAATCTTTCCTTAAACTGCCTTTTTAACAAATGGTAAGATCTGATTTATAAATTGTAGCTATGGTACAAATTAAATCTTCACAAGACTGCTAAAAAGAAATTTTGAACAATGAAGAAGAAAAAGCAAAGCTGACAAACACTGTTTTATTAAAAATACATGTAATTGCTAAATAACAGGAAATAGGCATCGTGTTAATCTAGAGGGAAGCAAATAAAAATGCCAAAAAAACTGTGCTAAGATTTTACTCCCAACACAGTTTGCATTTTATATCTAAAAAGAGATCGAAAAGATTGGAAAGAATGAAGAGATTGGAAAGATTGGAAAGATTGGGAAGATTGGGAAGATTGAAGAGATTGGGAAGATTGTTAATTATGAATTTTTCTAATTAACAATCTCTCCAATCTTTTAAAATCTTTACAAAAGTCCCATTCCATTAAATGAATCCATCACTCCTTTTACAGCTTCTGCTGATTGATTAAGTAATGCCATTTCATCATCATTTAATTGAAGTTCGATCGTTTTAGTGATTCCTTCTTTACCTAATTTCACAGGTACACCAAGGTACATATCAGATATGCCGTATTCCCCATTCAATAAAGCACATACTGGGAAGATTCTTCCTTCATCTTTAACGATTGATTCGACCATTTGAGCAGCTGCTGCACCTGGTGCATACCAAGCTGAAGTCCCCATTAATCCAACAAGTTCGCCACCACCTTTTTTAGTTCTTTGAACAATTGCATCCAAATCCTCATCACTGATCATCTCAGTTACTGGAATTCCTGCTACTGTTGTATATCTTGGAAGTGGTACCATAGTATCACCATGTCCTCCCATCAATACTGCCTGAATATCTTTTGGTGACACATCTAAAGCCGTAGCTAAAAACGCTCTATATCTAGCTGTATCCAAGATCCCAGCCATTCCAAAAACTTTATTAGAATTTGATCCAGAAGCTTTATATGCAGCATATGTCATTACATCCAATGGATTAGAAACAACTATGATGATAGGATCTTTTGAATGCTCTTTGATTGAGTTAACTACAGAAACTACAATCTTAGCATTTGTAGTAATCAAATCATCTCTACTCATTCCAGGCTTTCTTGGAATACCTGCTGTGATAACCACAATATCACTATCTGCAGTATCCACATAATCTGATGTTCCTGTTAGCTTTGTGCTATAAAAATCTATTGGTGCTTGTTGCCAGCTATCTAAAGCTTTCCCCTTAGCAAAATCACCTTTAATGTCTAAAATAACGATTTCTTTTACGATGTCTTTGTGTGCTAATACGTTCGCTACGGTAGCTCCTACATTTCCAGCTCCGACTACGGTCACTTTACTCATTTGTTATCTATTTAAAGTTAAGGATTTGAAATTAATCCGCAAAGGTAATTAAAAATTGAAGAGATTGGAAAAGATTGTTAATTGGAAAGATTGGAAAGATTGGAGAGATTGAGAAGATTGAGAAGATTTGAAAGATTGGAAAGATTGGAAAGATTGGAGAGATTGGAGAGATTGGAGAGATTGGGGAGATTGGGGAGATTGGAAAGATTGGAGAGATTGGGGAGATTGAAGAGATTGGAGAGATTGGAGAGATTGGGGAGATTGAAGAGATTGGAGAGATTGGAGAGATTGGAGAGATTGGGGAGATTGGAGGAATTGAGGAGATTGGTAGAAATATATTCTAAACTTTCCGTCCTAGATAACTGATATATCCTTGAGTTGATTTTATTGCTTGAAATACTAAAATTCTACCTTTTTCCAATTCGCTTATCTTGCAAAATTGTTCGTCCTCAAAAATATTGAAGTCATCAAGGATTTCATTAAGAGAACCTAAGCTAATTCTACAATATTGCCTATTTTCCTTATGATGATATCTACCAAATCCTTCAGCAAGATTCCTTGTAGTAGACCGACCAGCTCTTTCAATGTTTTGTATCATATCTGCATCACGGATATTATGCTCTTTAATAAAATTAAATATCCAAATTCTTACCAGTCTACATTTTCTATAGCAATCTAATTGCTCAAAAGAAGTATATGCTGTCATAACTAATTTATTTATTTTAGTCCAATGAACTACCCCGCCGCAAGCAGACGGGGTATCACCTCTCCTTAACAAGTTTAAAATAGCTTTTTCTCTAGACTGTAAATACTTTATCTTTCAAATATAAATTGTTAATTTACCAAAATCAGTATTTCATCTTATTATTCGCTTATCAGCTGGATTTTCCTTTTTTCATTGAAAAA
>Ga0256847_1000143_pt1 | contig 48672 bp, 46 predicted proteins | sample TeddybearmetaG_FD_189099 | JGI IMG/M metagenome (GOLD analysis project Ga0256847, IMG submission 189099) | Hydrothermal vent microbial communities from East Pacific Rise, Pacific Ocean - Teddybear | ecosystem: Environmental > Aquatic > Marine > Hydrothermal vents | place: Pacific Ocean: East...
GAGTTATCTGGTGTTTGAGTACATAAGTCCGATACCGTCCAATATGCTTCCCTGCCCTGAACAACGGGTAATTGCCTTGTCTGGAATTCTGGCACAAATGCATAATGAGGGGATTGTTCAGCATGACTTGCATCTGAATAACTTTCTGGTTGGCGACACAGGTATCTATCTTATAGATGGAGACGCGATAAAAAGACACTCGCAGGTGTCAAAGACTATGGCGCTACACAATATGGCAGTTCTGCTTGCCCAAGTGAACAATGCCGGTTTAGCGCTTACCCGCCTATGTCTGGCTGAGTACCAGCCTTTAAGGGAAAGCACCTTATCCATTGATGCTCTGATTTTTCATCGGCAGGTGGAAAATTTGCGTCTTAAACGTCTGGATAAGTTACTTGAAAAAACCCAACGTAATTGTACGGCGTATTACTCCACTTCCGACATGACACATTTTTTTGTTTGTGCGCGCGAAAGCTATGGTACCAACTTGCAAATAATACTGGCAGATCTTGATGGTTGGGTAGAACGTGGTGAGCGCCTGAAAGATGGTAACACCTGTACTGTTTCCAGAGTATGTGTAGAGGGTCAGTTCTATGTAATTAAGCGGTATAACATTAAATCTCTGCGGCATAAAGTGAGTCGTTTTTTTCGTACCACGCGTGCGCGGGTAAGCTGGCTAAATAGTCACACGCTCGACTTTTACGGGATACCAACGGCACAGATGCATGCGCTCTATGAAGAGCGTAAAGGTTTTATGCGGGGCAGGGCCTTTCTCATAATGCAAAATCTGGACGGTGCTTTGTTGTCTGAAAAAAAACAACCGCTTTCAAGCAATATCCGAAAAGCGGCAATCATGCTGTTTCAAAAACTTTTTGAGGCAGGTCTGGTGCATGGTGATACCAAATCGAATAATTTTATTGTGTTGAATGATGCGGCCTCCCCGCCCCCCGCGCAGACAATCCTGGCGATGATTGACCTGGATGCCATGGTACGTTTTAGACCGGGTCTAAAAATTGCCGGGAATGAATTGTTCAGAAAAGCATTTGAAAAAGACCTCAAACGTTTTCTTACAAACTTTGATGCAGATCCTGAGCTTGCCACGGAACTAATGGGTAATGTGCTTTCTGCCCGGTATAGTAGGTAGCATGATAATTCTTGGCCTTTCAGGCGCCTTAAACCACGATGCGTCCGCCGCTCTGTTAATTGATGGGGAGACAGTGGCAGCTGCGGAAGAAGAACGGTTTCTACGCGACAAACATGCTAAAAATTGTATGCCGGTGGAATCCGCTAAATATTGTCTCAAAGAAGCAGGTATACGTCCAGGCGACATAGATGTAGTGGCCTTTCCTTACGCACCTATCAGTCTTTTTGCCCGCGCAAGATGGCATTACGCCCGACGATACTGGTATGCGCCGGACAGAGCACTGGATGCGATCTTTAATGGAAATCGTCGTTTTCGTCGTAACCGTAAACGCGTAATCGCGGCAGGAGCAGACATTGGGATTAACTGGCAAAGGACAGAATTTGTACCTGTAGAACACCATCTTGCCCACGCAAGCAGCGCGTATCATCTGAGCGGTTTTAAGGAAAAAACTGCGATTATGGGAGTGGACGGCAAGGGCGAGTATGCTACTACATTTTTCGGTTATGGCGAAAATGGGAACATTCACCGTATAAAAGAATTTTATGATCCGGATTCGCTAAGTAGTATTTATGGCGCGATTACCGAATTTTTGGGATTCGAAATGCTGGACGGTGAATACAAGGTGATGGGGATGGCACCGTACGGGGATGCGAAGCGTTATGACTTTTCGCGTCTTATCAAGATGCGGCAATCCGGAAAAAGCTTTAGTGTTGATACACGCCTGGTAAACACTGTGGGGCTGAGACGTTATAAAGAAAATGGGCGAGGCTTCTACTTTAGCCAGAAACTTATCGACTGGTTAGGCCCACGAAGATCCGGCGATATCGCGGACGAACCTTACATTCACTATGCGGCTTCGATGCAGGCTCTTTTTGAAGAGGTTTGCCTGAAACTAATGGATGTACACTTGAAAGATACGCTGGACGAGACAGGTCTGCTCGCGTTTGCCGGCGGCGGGGCATTGAATGTGAAATTGAATCAGCGCATTTTGGCCAGAAGCAATGTGAAGGAACTATTCGTACAACCCGCTTCAGGAGACTCAGGAACATCGTTGGGGGCCGCAACTTATGTCGCAAATGCGCGTGGTGATACAGTGCAACCCATGACCCATGCTTATCTGGGCCCGGCTTTTGATAATGACGCATGTGAGCGGGCATTAAAAAATCGGCAGGAACCCGTGCACTGGAAGAAAATGTCCGATGTTCCTGCACAAACAGCCGCCCTTCTGGTAGCTGGTAATCCAGTGGCCTGGTTCCAGGGTCGTATGGAGTTTGGGCCGCGTGCACTTGGCGCCAGAAGCATACTTGGTTGTCCCAGTATTAGTGGTGTTGCTGATCGTATTAATGAACAAATCAAATTTCGGGAACGCTGGCGACCCTTTTGCCCCAGTATTCAAGATACGGTTGCGGCAGATATTATTCAGACGAAACACCCTGCACCGTTTATGACCATTACCTTTAACGTGGCAGAGGAATGGAAGGCTCGTATTCCTGAAGTAGTACATGAGGATGGGACATCACGTGTACAGATAGTGGAGCAGTCCAGCAATCCAAGGTACTACGCATTGTTAGATGAAATGGCCGCATTAACAGGAAATGCTGTGGTTCTGAATACTTCACTGAATCGGCGCGGTGAAGCGGTAGTGTGTACGCCGGACGATGCCCTGAATATGTTTTTTGGGTCAGACCTTGAATACCTGGTACTGGAAGACTGGCTGGTGACCAAACCCGACGTAGAATTAGATGAATTGGGCTGAATCATCTGTGCAGGGTGTGCGAGAGTTTGTGAGCGTTAATGGTGTGCTGCACAGTTATGCTGTGATTGGCTGGCTATTGTTTCTTATGTCTCCTTATCTCGTTGATAGCTTTGGTAAGGTGGGTATGGTTTTTTATCTTGGCTGCGCCATACCCTGGTTGTTGCTCCTGCCCCGAATAAGAAATACATGGAAAAACCAGCCGTCGATAAACCTGTACTGGCTGGCATTCTGTGTCTACTTGTGGGCTACCACCTTATGGTATGAACATGCCAGTGTGGACGAGGTGTTGCGTGGGCTTCGCTACCTGTTGTTTGTTTTGTGTTTTTTAAGTCTTAGCATGTATTTGCTGGAGCGGTATGTCTGGTTGACTTCAAAAGCGGTTAAGCTGCTAATCTGTGTTACCGCGTTGCATGCCATTTACAGTTTAGCGCATTTGGATGAACTGCTTACTGCGCTGGGTCGTATGCAAGGTGCTGGCGCAATCTGGAATGAACTGGTGGCCGGAAATGCGTACGCGGTTGCAGCGATTGCGGCGGTTCATTACCTGGTGCTTGGAGCGAACCATCCGCATCATTTGAGGACGGTTGAGAAGGTGGTCTTTGCGGGGCTGTTCTTGTGTCTTGCTATTGCTGTGTATTTCACCGGTAGCAGGAGCTCGAGCCTTTTTGCGCTGGTTGTAATCCTGCTTATGTTGTATGTACATGTGGCGGTAAAACGGCGTTTACAGTATCGAATTGCTGTAACACTTACTGCTGGCTTTGCAATTTTTTGGATATCACTGTTTGCGCCTGAATATTTTTCCGTATTGTATGAACGCGGTCTGTCCTTCAGGCCTGACATATGGCGCTTTGTAATTGAAGAAACGGCACCGTACTGGTTATTTGGGCAGGGCTATCATAGTGGAGCAGATATACCGATACATAACGACTCTGTATTGGTGGGTCACGCACATAGTCTGTATCTATCGGTGTACCGCTTTAGTGGGGTGATAGGTGTTGGAGCTCTGGTTCTGTTGTTGTTTTTAACTTTTGCCCGGAAGATCAATAGCAGTAAACCCTGGAAACAGGACGTAACACTTTGGATATTTTTATTCTCCTTGCTTGCCTGTGTGGTAAATGGGCAATTTCCGATTGATCGTCCCGGGTGGATCTGGCTGGTCTTCTGGGTGCCATTGGCTCTAATGCTTGCTCAACCGCAACAGAAATATCTGCCGGGTGGCAGTTAGTCTGCCTGGTTGGCTAGAAGCAGCGCATCGGTAAATGATAATTTGCGGATAATTTTATTCGGCAGGCGACTTTCTTCAGACAGGTTGTATACCCTGAACCCGTGGCTGGAAAACATTTCGCCTACTATACGAAATGCAGGTTCTATGTGCCGTAGGTAGTCCCGATCCAGATGGGTAGGGGTTGCCGCTGAACCCTGTTCGTAGAAACGCGTGGGAACTGCGCCCTCGCTTAGATCCATACCCAGTATGAATACCTGGCGTACGCCCAGGTACCAGCCTAACTGTACCGGAAGGTGTGTAACCGTATGCGCGCTAAACAGGCCTTTCAAAGGGTTTAGAGAAAAACCAATATGCCCATTCCGGCTTATCAGATCTTCATCGCGGCTTGCCATAGCGGCTATTGCTTCTACTTCCATGGCCTTCTCACCGTAATGTCGAAAATGCGTCTGTATTACGCTAACTTTTCGATCCCGCAAAACACCAGCATCTATCTGGCAAATGCGGCTTAGTACCGCCGGAGTAAACAGGCAGTGTGTGTTTGAGGCCAGGGTTTCCTTTACGATGGGCCAACGCTCACTTATAAATCCGGCATCGCATATAACGGCGTAATCGGGTTGTATGCCTCGAGATTTGAATTTCAGGTAGGATCCGTTCACACAAAAACTAAGGTGTTCGCTGAGGGGCGAGATATCCACACTGTTAATTGATGGGCCAGAGGCTACGACAAAGGCAGATTTTCCGACATGTTTGTCTTTCAGTGTCGACAGGGGAATGGTGCGAGTGACTGGCTCCCTTTTCCATAATATGTCGCCGGGATTGTCGGTAGTGGTATTTTCCAGAGAAAATAACGGATGTAATTCTGCCATGTGCCGGAAGGCTCGCCCCAGCTTCAGGCGGCGAAAACGATAGCGTAGTTTTTCTACCCTGGGCATCTACGACAGTAACTCAGGGGCGGTGGAATTTGGCAGGATTGAGAAACTTGTCTTTTACAATTCTTAACTGTTTTTCAAGCTTTCTTAGCACCGATCGGCTTTTCATTTTGTAATGCCGTGCCTGCATTTTAAGTTCTTCGAGATCGAAAATTATACTTGCCACGTTGGAATGCCAGGTCAGGATAAGACAGCTTTCTTTTGGGTTTATGTGTACCAATTCTGCATCCGGAAAATGTGGGAGCAATATTTCCAGCCACTCTTCTGCTGGTAACACAGTGCAATGTGCGTTTTCTCCGTTGGGCAATACTTCTGAAGCGAGACGGGTGCTGATGTTGAAAAACACCCTGTTTCCCAGTGCAGCAATTTTTTCAAGCAACGCGTCCACTTCTGCTCTGGGTATATGTTCCAGAACATCTGTATTTATTACCAGGTCAGCTTTGCTTGCTGTTAGTACGTCTATTCCAGGGATGGCGGGGTCGAATCGAACGTAGCTGGCTTCGTTATATTCCAGATCATCACACAGCCTGCTGCGTCCACAACCGTATTCCACAATACTATATGGTTTTAGTTCTACTATGCAGGCTTGAATTGCTGCCCGGTGGGTTTTAGCTGAACGCCCGTACTGGGACTGCGCATGTACAATTTTGTACTGCTCTATTAGGTCTGACGACTGGCTTGCCATGGTACTTACCTGCTGGTACGGGCTATTTCGAATAGACCGGATTTTATCTGATTAGAACAGCGCTGCGAAGCATTACCTTGAACGTGAACGGGAAGTATCCCCATACAGGCCAGCTTCTCCTTCAGGGCGAGATTTAAATCGGCGGTGTAACCACAAATATTGTTCGGGGTGTTTTCGAATTTTTTGCTCGATAATGGCATTTATTTTTTGGGCATCCTCCTTCGGGTTGTCTCCGGGATAACTTTCTACACTCGAAATTTCCAGAAACCAGGTTTGATCACCGGCATTTCGATAGTGACTGAAAAACAGAACAGGCGAATCATTAAAATTGGCGAACCGGGTTGTGGCAGTAATGCTTGCAGCCTCAATACCAAAAAAGGGAACAAACACTGAATGCTTTTTCCCGTAGTCCTGATCTGCGGCGTACCAGATGGTCGCGCCCTGTTTTAGACGCCGTAGTATCTGCCGGGTGTTTTTTCGTTCCAGTAATTGCTGATAGTTGCGTTTGCGCCCATTACACATCAGTTGATCGATTTGTGAATTTTTGTTTTTGCGATAAATTACATCCAGTTGGCTTACGCTGCCTAACAGTGCGCCCGCTATGTCGAGCGTGGCGAAATGAGCGCCGACCAGTAGCACACCTTTGCCTTTCTTTTGGGCGGCTTCCAGTAAATCCAGCCCGGTAATTTTCATGTTTTTGCTGTAAAAGCTTGCAGGTTTGAACCAGGCAAGTGCGGTTTCGATGACACTGATTCCGGTAGACACTAAAATTCCCTTGACCAGTTTGTCCTGCTCCGCTTGCGAGCGTTCAGGAAAACACAGCCTGATATTAGTGCGTGTGATGTCGAGACGGCGCCCACCCAATCGATAAGCAAGCTTGCCCAGTTGCCTTCCCATACAGAACTGCCATGTTAGTGGCAGACGGGTTATACACCAGGCAATGGCTATAATTAGCCACCCAGCCCAGAGTGTTGGATGTAGCTGCTTAAAATTCATAACCAGGTGATTGTAACAAGTTGGGGCTGGGTGTGTGCTAACATCCCGATATGAAAATTCGTCTGCCCCAGTTCAAAAAAGCGCGTGTATTGGTGGTCGGAGACCTGATGCTGGATCGGTACTGGCAAGGTCAAGCCGGTCGTATCTCACCTGAAGCGCCGGTTCCTGTGGTAAATGTTTCAAGTGTTGAAGAGCGTCCGGGCGGTGCAGCCAATGTAGCTTTAAATGTAGCCGCCCTGGGTGCATCCTGTACCTTGATTGGGGTGGTTGGGGACGACGAAGAAGGTCAGTTGCTGCGTAGCAAACTGGAGGCTGCCGGTGTTGAATGCCATTTTGTAGTGCAGAGTAATTGGCGAACGCTCTTAAAATTGAGGGTTATTAGTCAGAACCAACAGCTGCTGCGTCTGGATTTTGAAGCTGATTTACCCGAAGGGACCAGTGCTGCTCTTGAAGCACTGGTCGCCGAATATATTTCCGGACATGACAGTCTAATATTAGAAGATTACGACAAAGGGGTTATCAGGAATCCGGCGCGATTGATTCAACTTGCGAAAGCTGAATGTGTGCCAGTGGTGGTAGATCCCAAACATAAAGCATTGCAGGACTACGCCGGTGCCACAATGATAAAACCCAACCTGGCGGAGTTCGAAGCGCAGGCTGGTACCTTACGTGACTATAAGTCCCTGCAAGCGGCGGCTGACAGCATGCTTGAGCAATGTGACATTAAGGCACTACTGGTTACCCGTGGCTCCGATGGAATGTTATTGGTAGAACCAGAAGGTAAGCATGCTAACTTGCCATCACGTGCCGTAGATGTTCACGATGTAACTGGTGCAGGTGATACGGTCGCGGCGGTACTGGGAACCATGGTAGCGCTTAAGGAAAGTTTTGAAGCAAGCGCAATGGTTGCCAATATCGCGGCTTCCATCGTAGTTTCCAAGCTCGGTACGGCGCTGGCGACTGCGCCTGAAATCCAACGTGAGCTGTCGGCTGGATTCCACGCAGACCGCGGCGTGCTACCGCTGGATGCACTTAGCGAGCAGGTGGCTAACGCAAAGTCTCTTGGTGAGACAATAGTGTTTACCAATGGTTGTTTTGACATTCTGCACGCTGGCCATATTTCCTATCTAGAAGAAGCACGAGCGTTGGGCAATCGATTGATTGTAGCAATCAATTCCGATGCATCCGTTCGCAAACTCAAAGGTACCGGCCGACCGATAAATAGTCTGGAATCTCGCATGCGAGTTTTATCTGGTTTAACTGCGGTAGATTGGGTGGTGGCATTTTCAGAGGACACGCCCAAAAATTTGCTGCATGAGCTACAACCGGACTTGTTGGTAAAAGGCGGGGATTATGGTGTTTCCGGTGTTGTGGGTGCAGATATTGTGCAGTCCTATGGGGGTAAGGTAAAGGTGCTGGGTCTTGTGGAGGGCATATCTACAACGCGCATTCTGGAAAAGGTAAAGCGCTAGCTCCGGTATTTTATCATGTGGCGTTTCGTTTATAACCTACTCTTACATCTTGCTCTACCCTTCATCTGGATGCGCCTTAAATTCAGAGCGAGGCAAGTGCCTGCATATGCGGACAGGGTGCATGAGCGTTTCGGCAGGGTGGCGCGTTCTGCAGTAGATAAGAGCATCTGGATTCATACGGTTTCGGCTGGAGAAGTCATCGCTGCTGCCCCCCTTATTCTGCGTATTGCGGCGGCTTTTCCTAACGAGAAAATTCTGGTTTCTACCATGACGGTAACTGGATACGCCCAGGTGCAACGATTGTTAGGCGAGCAGGTTGAACATGTTTATGCGCCCTATGATTTCCCGTGGGCAGTAAACAGCTTTTTAAAAGTGGTAAAACCCCGTGTACTGATTTTGATGGAAACCGAATTATGGCCTAACCTAATGCGGCAGCTTGCTGACCAAGGAATACCCGTCCTGCTAATCAACGCACGTTTGTCAGAGCGTTCGCATAAAGGCTACAAAAGAATTGGTGGCTTGTCTCGACCCATGTTTGCCTCTCTTGCCTGGACCGGTTGTCAATATCCGGACCATGCTCGCCGCCTTGAAAACCTGGGCGTAGACAATCTGGATATTACCGGGAGCGTTAAGTTCGATCTGAATATTCCGGGCGATCTGGAGCAGGACCGTGATCTGCTGCTATCCAACTGGAAACTTGAGGGGCGAAAAGTCTGGATTGCCGCCAGTACACATATGGCTGAAGAGCAGCTAATACTGGAAGCGCACAAGAAACTGGTTAAGAAATTTCCCGGCTTGTTATTGTTGCTTGTACCTCGTCATCCTGAGCGTTTTTCTGCAGTGGTAGCGGCTGCCAGAAAGGAAGGCTTCTCTACCGGGCAACTTACCAGGCCCCCGGATTCTGAGGATGGCTTGCAAGTGCTGGTTGGTGATGAGATGGGCCGTCTTATGTATTTGTATGCGATGGCTGATGTGGTATTTATGGGCGGTACTATGTCTAATACCGGAGGTCACAATATTATTGAGCCGGCTGGCCTGGCACGGGCGATTATTGCCGGTCCTTCCCGGTTTAACTTTACTGAAATATTTTCGCTGTTTGAGTCGGCGCAAGCTATTGTCACTATATCCTGCTTGCAGGATATAGTGACAGAAGTAGCAAACTTGCTTGGGTCAACCAAAAACCGTACAGAAATGGGCCGTCGAGCGCGCCAGGTTGTACAGGATAATGCTGGGGCGACAGAAAGGGTGCTGGAAAATGTGATCCCATTTATAGAAGCAACATTGGATTCCAACACTTACAACAGGCTTTAACTCGGGAAATAATCGGATGGAGCTTTCAGAAATTCTTATAGGCATTGCTGAAATCGCAACCGCACTGGCCGGCTTTACAGGGGTAGTCGTTGTTTTTGGTAGTCGAAGCCATGGTAGTTGGGACGCCGGGGATCGCTTGCGTTTGTCTTTTTTACTGGAAGCAAGCCTCACCGCTGGTGGTTTTGCGTTACTGGCACTTGTACTGGTAAATAGTCAGCTCGACAGGCAGGTAACCTGGGCCATCGTAAGTAGCTGTTGGGGGCTGTTTATGTGTTTTTCTCTGTATCTCTCCTACAGCAGAATAAGGAAAAACCGCGAGCTGGGTGCAGACATTGACCGAACTGCGAACTGGATTGTAACCATCGTTTTTGTGGCACTGATAGTTCTGCAATGTGTAAACGTGCTGATATGGAGAGAGCTTGCTCCGGTACTTGCGGCCCTGGTCGTCAATCTTGCGGGTGCTGCTATGCAGTTCACCCGCCTGATCAGAAATGCCTTTCAAACATAGAGACGTATTGGCTAGTTTGTGGTTTTGTTTTTTACCGGATTGTTAGCGGTCGTAAAGTTGTTCAGTTGCAGTAAATCTGATTCCTCCAGCGACCCGCTTGCCTGTTTCAGGCGCAATAGATCCAGAACGTAATTGTACCGTGAATCGGCATAATCGAACTGTGAGGAAAAAAGGCGTTGCTGAGCCTGAAGCACATCTACTATGTTGCGGGTTCCAACTTCGTAACCCGTTTCAGTTGCCTCCAGAGCACTTTCGCTGGATTTAATAGCGCGCTGTCTGGCATTCACACGTAGTACGTCTGTGGATACAGCCCTGAACAGGTTTCGCGTGTCCCGGGTTACATTAAGCTGTTTCTCCAGCAACTGCTGTTTCGCTGCTTCCATCTGATACTTGGCTTCCCGGGCTCTGGAGTGGATAAACCCGCCCTGAAATATGGGCACTCTTGCCTGTATGGCATAGGTGGTCGTGTTGGTTCGATCACCTAGAAAGTTGGATCCACCAGTCTCAAATTCGGAGTGTGTAACTATTCCTCGGATGGTCGGCAAGTGGCTGGATTTACGTGCTTTAAGCGTCTGTTTACTTGCCAATAACTGTTGTTCTGCTGCCTGAATACTCAGGTTGCCCAGCATAGCCTGGTCGGTCCAGGCCAACTCAACTCCCGGAGTGGGATTCACAATGGGTAGCTCCTCGGACAGCCGATCCAGCGAAGGGTAGGCTACTCCGGAAAGTGTTCGCAGGGTTTCAAAAAATATGTCGTGGTCTCCGTCTGCCTGAATACGCCTAACGGAGGCATTATCGTAAGCGGCTGTTGATTCAAGAACATCGGTAATAGCAACCAGGCCGACATCAAAGCGCTGTTGTACCTGTTCCAGCTGTCGTTTCACTGCGGTTTCTTCTGCCGTAGCAGCATCCAGCCGATCCTGGGCTCGCAATACATTCAGGTAGGCTTCTACCACTCGCACGATCAGGTTTTGTTCGGCTGCTACAAACTCTGCATCCGCCTGTTTTACGGTGGCTTTGGCGCTGCCGTAGGTGTACCAGCTTTCCAGGTCCAGGAGTGGCTGGGTGGCCTCAGCTTGCCATACAGTATCGCTAAATTTTTGTTTGGGTACCGCCAGACCAAATAGTGGATCACTTGGGTCGTTGGAAAACACAGCTCCGGGAAATTTGCGAGTATTATCAGATTTTGAGCCACTCAGGGTTATATTTGGCAAAAGAGCAGAACGCGCCTGCGGCATGGCTTGCTGTCGCGCCTGGTGGGTGGCCTGTGCACCAGCCAGCACTGGATCACTCGCCTTTGCAGAGTTGTATACGTCCAGCAGATTCGTGGCATTGCCCGAATACGTGAACACCAAGGTAAAGAAGAAAATAGCTGGGGTCAGGACTTTAGACTTCATTGTTAGGTCTCATGATTAATGCGTTAATCATCGAAGTCTATCAGAAACACCTGAATGGTGGGGTCGGGGTAAAGTGCCGGAGTAAATTTACCCCGGCACTTTACCCCGACCCCGTATAAGACCTACCAAATTATGCGAACTTTTGATAGCTAACCTTCTTCTGCCAACTGGTTATAATGATTACGGTTTGAAGTGGTAGTTACCGTCTGAGGAATGGAATGGTAAAGAAGCCTTACAATATCGATTTATCGACGCATCTGGCGGAGTGCGACACTAACTATTTCCGCCTTAATCGCCTGTTTCCGAATATGGCTAAATGCGACGTGCATGAGATTCAGCTGGTAACCTCAAGCCACACGGCAAAGCTTACCTTCCGGGTGCTGGAGCGCTGCCCCTATACATTGATTATTCAGATCAGTCAGATTGGGCTGGATAGTGGTCTGGATTTTTCCCTACCTGCACCATCGATTACTGTGCGGATGTATCTGGACGCAATGAGTGTAGAAGTGGTGGAAATTCAGCACCAGGATCGATTCCGGCCAGTATATGCGTACCCCAATCAAAAAATGCGACAACAGGATGAAAAGGTTCAGGTAAACCGTTTTCTTGGAGAATATCTGGCATTCTGTTTTGAGCAAGGTCTTGCAGACGAGGAAGATACGAAGGGATTTCTAAGAGAGTGGGTCAATCGCTAGCGGTACCGGCGAAGTAGTTGTTCTGCAGATTACCGATACGCATCTGCTGCGTACCACTGACTCTGAATTGCTGGGGGTAAACACTGAGCGTAGTCTCAGGGCAGTGCTTGAGCATGCGGCTGATATTAAGCCTGATATCGTAATTGCTACTGGCGATATTGCTCAATATCCGGCCTTCGAAGTTTACCAGCGATTTAAACAGCTACTGGCGGAGGCCTTTAATTGTCCTTTACTTTGTATACCCGGTAATCATGATCTGGATCAACCCATGCTTCGGGCGGGTCTGGCGGAACGCAAGACTACTATTGGAAACTGGACGCTTCTTGGAATTGACACACATTTAGACGATGAGGTTTCCGGTTTTTTTTGCGAACAACGTTTACTGGATTTGCAGCGACAATTCGATAAAGACGGCGCGGCCAATATACTGGTGTTTGGCCATCATTCACCTGTAGATCTGGATTGTATGTGGCTGGATCGCCACCGGATTAACAATGGTGCATCGCTTCTTGAGATTCTTCAGGGGGATGGTCGGGTGCGCAGCTATCTATTTGGACACGTGCATCAGGAGGCCGAGTTTTTTGAAGGCTTGTCATTGTTATCCTGCCCTTCCACCTGTTTCCAGTTCGCTCGTAATGCAGAAGATTTTACCCTGAGTTCCGAACTGCCAGGCTACAGGGTTTTACGTTTGCAGGCAGACGGTAAAATTCAATCCAAAGTATTTCGGCTACTGGACTATGAATTGTCTCTGGATTTGTCACAATTGCAATTCTAGTTAAATCCTCATAGCCGGAGACACATGGTAAGTAGTAATTATTCTTCTGAATCCATTCAGGTTCTTTCAGGGCTGGACCCTGTACGACGACGACCAGGCATGTACACCGATACTACCCGTCCCAATCACCTGGTACAGGAGGTAGTAGATAATAGTGTTGATGAAGCCCTTGCAGGGTTTGCCTCCGAGATCACAATAACGCTCTACAAGGATAGTTCTGTTGAGGTTATAGACGACGGGCGTGGCATGCCTGTTGATATTCACCCAGAGCACAAGGTTACGGGCGTTGAGCTCATTCTTACCCGCTTGCATGCCGGGGGTAAATTCGATGGTGAAAACTATCGTTTTGCAGGTGGTTTGCATGGAGTCGGGGTTTCGGTGGTGAATGCATTATCGAAAACACTTACTGTTGAAGTTCGCCGGGGCGGGAAAGTGCATCAGCAAACTTATGCCAATGGCGATGCCAGTAGCAAACTTAAAGTGGTTGATACAGTTGGTAGGCGTAACACTGGAACCCGAATCCGGTTTTTACCGGATGCCAAATATTTTGATTCTGCAAAAATTTCAATACCCAAACTCAAGCATCTGTTAAAAGCGAAGGCGGTTTTGTGTTCCGGCTTGAAAGTTCGCCTGATAATAGAGGGCGGAGATACAGAGGAATGGATTTTTGAGGACGGCGTGTCTGGATACCTGGCGAATTCACTACAAGGTCTGGAATGTTATCCGCCTTCCCCATTTTACCATGAGGCAGAAGGCAACCAGGAAATGGTTGAATGGGCTCTGCAATGGGTGGTAGATGGGCGGGATTTTACTACCGAGAGCTACGTAAATCTCATTCCCACACTGCAGGGTGGTACGCATACCAATGGTCTGCGATCCGGATTAAGTGAAGCTATCAAGGAGTTTTGTGAATTTCGTGACCTCCTGCCCCGTGGCATGAAACTGGTAGCGGATGATCTGTGGGATCAGTGTGCTTTTGTTTTATCAGCAAAAATGGCAGAACCACAGTTTAGTGGTCAAACCAAAGAGCGTCTCTCGTCCCGTCAGGCGGCGTCATTTATTAGCGGCGTGGCAAAGGATGCTTTTAGTCTGTGGCTGAACGAACACTCCCAGGAAGGATTGAAAATAGCTGAACTTGCCATTAGCAATGCGCAAAAGCGCATTCACGCCAGCAAAAAGGTAGCGCGTAAAAAGATTACTTCCGGTCCGGCTCTGCCTGGGAAACTGGCGGATTGCTCCGGGCAGGATACGGAGCGTTCAGAGCTGTTTCTGGTGGAGGGAGATTCTGCTGGTGGATCAGCCAAACAAGCACGTGACCGCGAGTTTCAGGCAGTAATGCCACTGCGTGGAAAAATTCTGAACACCTGGGAGATAGACTCAACACGCATTCTCGCGTCCCAGGAAGTGCATGATATTGCAGTTGCTATTGGTGTTGATCCTGCGTCCAGTGACTTATCGGGTTTGCGTTACAACAAAGTCTGTATTCTGGCGGATGCGGATTCAGATGGTGCCCATATCGCTACCTTATTATGTGCCCTGTTTTTGAAACATTTCGAAGCCCTGGTTAGTGCCGGGCACGTCTACATTGCCATGCCACCTTTGTATCGGATCGATGTTGGTAAAGAGGTATTTTATGCTCTGGATGAATCGGAAAAAGAAGGGGTTCTTGACCGGATCAAGGCAGAAAAGAAAAAAGGCAAGGTCATGGTGCAGCGCTTTAAAGGGCTGGGTGAGATGAACCCCCTGCAACTGCGAGAGACAACGATGGACCCGGATACCCGCAGGCTTGTGCAGCTTAATCTGGGGGAGGGCAATCGTACGCAATTGATAATGGATATGATGCTGGCAAAAAAACGCGCCAGTGATCGTAAAAAATGGCTCGAAGCCAAAGGCAATAAAGCCGATTTGGTATAACGCAACAGTCCCTGGTTCAGGCCATGTTAGACAATTTTAAGGAACTACCTGACAGATATGCAAAACACTGACGTCGAAACACAGAGTATGGGCGACTATACCGAAAAGGCGTACCTGGATTATGCCATGTACGTAATTAATGATCGTGCATTGCCACATGTGGGTGATGGTCTGAAACCGGTACAACGGCGCATTATATTCGCCATGTCCGAACTGGGTCTTACCGCGCAATCAAAACATGTTAAGTCTGCAAGAACCGTTGGTGATGTATTGGGTAAGTATCACCCCCACGGAGACAGTGCCTGTTACGAAGCTATGGTATTAATGGCACAACCATTTTCCTATCGATATCCCTTTGTTGACGGACAAGGTAACTGGGGGGCTCCGGATGAGCCGAAATCCTTTGCGGCCATGCGATATACAGAAGCACGTTTGGCTAAACACTCGGAGTTATTACTTAAAGAGCTGGGTCTGGGCACGGTAGACTATAAAGACAATTTTGATGGCACCATGCGTGAGCCGAAGCTATTGCCTGCAAGAGTGCCTACCGTACTGCTTAATGGCGGTAGTGGTATCGCAGTGGGCATGGCCACGGATATTCCGCCGCATAACCTTAGTGAGCTGGTAAGCGCATGCATTCATTTACTGGATAACCCCAAGGCCAGTGTTCTGGATTTGATGACACATGTAAAAGCGCCGGACTTCCCCAGCGACGCAATGATAATAACCGCACCTCAAGATCTACAAACTGTATATGAGGAAGGCCGGGGAAGTATCAGGGCGCGAGCGATTTATACCATGGAGGGTGGAGAAATAATTGTTACAGCCTTGCCTTTTCAAACTTCCCCGTCAAAGGTGCTGGAGCAGATAGCCGCTCAAATTCAGTCAAAAAAACTGCCTATGCTGGTAGATCTCCGGGATGAGTCAGATCATGAGAATCCAACGCGGCTGGTACTCGTTCCGCGCTCAAACCGTGTGGATATTGATCGTCTGATGAGCCATCTGTTTGCCAGTACCGATATGGAAAGAAGTTATCGGGTAAACATGAATGTGATTGGTCTGGATGGTCTGCCCAAGGTTAAGAACCTGAAAACCATGCTGGTTGAATGGCTGACCTATCGTCGCGATACAATTACTCGCCGAATTTCGTTTCGTGTTGAGCGCATTGCAGAGCGCGTTCACATTTTGGAAGGTTTACTGGTTGCCTATCTGAATATAGATGAAGTTATCCGGATTGTGCGTGAAGAAGATCATCCCAGGCAGGCTCTAGTGAGCCGGTTTAAAATTTCCGAGACACAGGCCAATTCAATTCTGGACATCAGGCTGCGTCAATTGGCTAAGCTTGAAGAAATTAAGCTGACCGGGGAGCGCGATGAACTTTTAGCCGAGAAGGTAGATCTGGAAAAAATTCTGGGCTCTAAAGCGCGCATGAAAACCCTGATGAAAAATGAACTGCTCCAGGACGCTGAACAATACGGAGACGCGAGGCGAAGCCCCATACAATCTGTAACTGAGGCGCACGCTTTTAGTGAAGAAGATTTAATATCGAATGACCCCATTACGGTTGTGTTATCTAAAAAGGGGTGGGTACGCGCGGCAAAAGGGCATGACGTTGATAGCGGTGATCTGGCATACCGTTCGGGTGACGCGGCTTTATGTTCCTCGCGGGGTCGAATAAACGACACCCTGACTTTTCTGGATACGCATGGCAGATCCTATCTGGTTGCAGCCCATTCATTGCCTTCAGCGCGTGGTCAGGGGGAGCCTTTGACCGGCAGATTGAACCCAAGGGAGGGTGCACGTTTTATTGGTATGGCAATGGGTAGCAATTCAGACAAGATTTTGCTTGCTTCAGACGCCGGTTATGGCTTCGTTGCCAATCTCGGTGATCTGGTAACCAAAAATAAAGCGGGAAAAGCCACTTTAAGTGTTCCAAAAGGCGCCGAAGCACTGGCACCCTTTGAACTTAGTAATAACGAGAATCAGTATGTGGCTGCAATAACTAATCAGGGCAGGTTACTGGTCTTTGCCTTAGGTGAATTACCGGAACTCGCCCGGGGCAAGGGCAACAAGATTATTAATATTCCCACGGCCAGTTGGAAAGCACGGGAGGAAATTATGCTGGCGGTTAGAGTTCTGGCAGAGGGGCAGTCCCTGATTGTACTGTCTGGCCAGCGTCATCTGCGTATGAAAATGAAGGATCTTGAACATTACCTGGGTGAGCGCGCCCGCCGGGGTCGAAAGTTACCGCGTGGATTTCAGAAGGTAGATGGTCTGCTGGTAGAGTAAGGGGCTGACTAATGGGGTCGGGGTAAAGTGCCAGAGTAAAATTTTCCAATTTTACTCTGGCACTTTACTCTGACCCCGACCAGGCCTGTGCAATTATCGCGTCGGTCTGGCCATCCAGCACTTCCCGCTCTTCGCTTACCAGGCCAGAAATTTCCTGAAAATCTGCGGCCTTCGTTGGGCTAAGGCTTGCCAGAACCGGGTTTTTACGAGAGCTGGATAACAGGTAGCGTGTGTCTCCAAGTTGTTCAATGAACTCGTTGCTGGCGGCCAGATTACCGGAGGCTGCCACAGCGCCGAGTAAAATAGCATAATCCTGATTGTGCTTGTCCAGCAGGCCGGGAACCCAGTGCAGCCCGTATCGTAAGTCGATGATGTTTTCCGCCTCATGCACATTGCCATGCCAGCCCGATTCCGCTGCCTGGGTGAGCAACAACTGTTTGGTCAACAAAGCGGTGCGCACAGCGAGATAACACAGTGGGTCCATATCAGGGCTTGAATCGTCGACCATGTCCCCTGCGTTGCTCTGCGTACACATAATCAAGAGCAGGTTACCGTCACCGATTTCCTCAATTTGAGCGGAATTCAGATTGGCCACGCGTTTTACCCAGGCCAGAAGTTGCTGGTATATGTCTTGCGGATATTGTCCTGTCATGGTGCGTTTGAACAGGTTCAGAGAAATAACGCAGGTAGCGCTATCCTCAATTTGGTCTGTAAGTGGTGTTTGAGGTGCGCTCTCTTCGAGATTAGCATCAACAGTTTTTGGCCAGAATGTCACCATTCCTGAACTAACAATGGCACCAAGCAGGGTAACCAGAAGGGAAATACTCATTGGAGCCCATAACATGCTGGTTAATCGAATGGTAAAAGCCTGGCGTTCCAGTTCAACCTGCACATAACCCGCTACATTGTTCTGCAGCTCTATTGCGTGTCGGTATTGATGCTCAAGACTGCGATTGTTGATTATTCCCGTACGGGTCAGCTCCTGGTCATCGATCGAAAATATGCCAATACCCCTTATCTCTGGTAATGCCGTCAGTCGGGATGCCAGTACCGCTAGCCCCACTCGATCATTCTGCATGATTGGCTCGATGCTAAGGGCAGCAGTTTGCGCTGCAATGGTTTTACCGAACCGGTCCATCCTTTCCTGTTGCAGGGTATCCGCGGCCTGGTGCCAGGCAACGAGCAGACATCCGGTTGTCACCACAAACACGAGTAAGCCGTATCCCAGGAACCTGGACAGGCTGGAAAAATCAGAAGCAAAGAGTCGTTTCATTTAACTGATTTCAGAATGATCACCCGCCTGCCATTGTTTGACCAGGGCAAATTTCTGGATTTTTCCGGACCCGGTTAAAGGAAATTCCTCCAGGGAGAACCAGTGCTTTGGGGTTTTCTGGGGTGATAGGTGTTCCCTCAGGTAAGCAAAAAGTTCATCTTTGTTTACAGTGTTATTGGGTGCCGGGCGAATAAATGCGCCAACAACTTCGCCCAGTCTGTCGTCCGGCAAACCGATCACCGCAACTTCTCCCACACTTGGATGCTCAAAAAGCAGGTCTTCAATTTCTCTTGGGTAGATGTTTTCCCCACCCCGTATAATCATGTCCTTAAGGCGACCCTCTACCTTGCAGTAGCCCCGCTCATCCATAGAACACAAATCACCTGTGTGCAGCCAGCCGTCTTCGTCGATAGTAGCGGCTGTTGCGTCATCCATATTGTAGTAACCGTGCATAACGAGATAGCCGCGCGCGCAATATTCTCCCAGTGTGTGGTAGGGAACGGTCTCGCCTGTTTCCGGGTCAATAATTTTCAGCTCCACGTGTGGCATTGGGCCACCAATGGTGTTGGCTTTATCATCGGTAGTGTCATCCGGTCGGGTCATGGAGGAAACCGGCGAGCTTTCAGTCTGCCCGAATACAATGGTGAACTTTGTCCCTAGCTCTTCTTCGAAGCGTTTGACCAGTTCCGCTGGTACAGTAGAGCCACCCGAACACAATCGATTAAGCGTGGATATGTCCCGCTCTAAAAAATCCGGGTGTTCGAGCATGGCAATGAGCATGGTGGGGACGCCCACCATGGAATTAGCCCCGTAAGATTCCACGAGCTCAAGAACACGTCCGGGTTCAAATATTTCCACCAGCACCTGGGTGGTTTTTCTGGCAACAGAACCCAGCACACAACAAACACATCCCCCGGTATGAAACAGGGGCATGGTGGTAATCCATACGGAGCCTTCCTTAACACCCATTCGCTCCTGTGTGTGTGCACCGTTATTCACCAGGCCCTTATGATGCAGCAGGGCACCCTTTGGAAAACCGGTGGTGCCGGAGGTGTACTGGATCATTACGGCATCATCGGGTTTAACTTCCGGAAGGTCTCCGTCGGACCCCTCTGCCAACGCAATGAAATCAGCCCATTCATCAAAGCGGATAATTTCCTGAAGCGCATCACATTGATCTGATATCTGCGTCACTGCCTCCAGCATTTTATTGCCTCTGGATTCCGGCAATACAAAAATTCCGGCACACCGGGACTGCTTTAGCACATAGGCAATTTCCTCGGCCTGATAGGCCGGATTGACGGTTACCAGTACCATGCCTGAAAGTGCAGAGCCGAATTGAACCAGTATCCATTCCGGTATATTGGGTGCCATTACGGCTATACGATCGCCGGGCTTAAACTTTTGCAGTAAAGCGCGGGCAACGAGTAAGGAGTCTGCGTACAGCTCTGCGTAGGTCCACTGCCTTCTCTCCCCCGGTTCTTTGGAACCCTCTATTATTGCAAGCTGTTCAGGGCTTTGGTCGGCGGCTATCCTGAGTAATTCACCTACTGTTATATCTCTAAGCACTGGTTCCTGCGGGCCCATCACATGGGAGAGTTCTGGCATGTTCGTACTCCTCAAAATGTCCAGTTCACACCCTAACATGGTAAACCAGTGTTTGACGAAATGAGGCGCAGACAGTACTTTTGTCTGCCCCACCTTTGGTTATCTGGTTTTCATGCGCTCCGGCAAGATTTTACTTATCAATTTAACAGGCCGTAATGTTCCTGGTCTGATGACCATGCTGACCACCACGCTCGCCCAATACCAGGTGCATGTGCTGGATATTGGCCAGTCTGTTATTCATAACGAACTCAACCTTGGTATTCTGGCTCAGTTTCAAAATCCCGAAAACGTACCACAAATGCAGCTTACCCTGTCGGATTTACTGGGGGAGTTTGAAGCAAGCGTGCGGTATACCAATGTGGATGATTCAGATTATTCTGAATGGGTTGCTAAACAGGGTAGACCCCGCCACATTATAACTATGTTGGCTAGATCGCTTGGTGCAGAGCATCTTGCTGCCATCATTACAACGGTAGAGTCATCGGGCCTCGTTATTGATGGAGTCAGGCGTTTGTCTGGTCGGGTTTCACTTGATGATGATAAAAATAGTAGTAATCGGGTGAGCATTGAGTTAACGGTGCGGGGCAAGTTACCCGACCAGCTAAAGGTAAAGGATGAACTGTTGCGCATTGCCGGAGCGATGGATGTGGATTGCAGCATTCAACGTGATTCGGTGTACCGCAGAAACAGACGCCTGGTCGCCTTTGATATGGACTCGACATTGATTCGGGAAGAGGTGATTGATGAGCTGGCAAAGCTGGCCGGGGTAGGTGACGCGGTATCTGCTATTACGCAACGCGCAATGTCTGGGCAGCTGGACTTTAAAGAAAGTTTTTGTGCTCGGGTAGCTTTGCTAAAAGGCTTGCCAGAAACGGCCTTAAAAGAAGTTGCAAATAACGTGGTACTTACGGATGGTGCCAAAAAACTGCTAACAAGCCTAAAAACTCTGGGTTATAAAACAGCCATTCTGTCCGGAGGATTTGAATATGTCGCTCAGCATCTAAAAGGAGAGTTGGGCGTAGATTATGTATATGCGAACACGGTAGAAATTGTGGACGGCGTGCTTAGCGGCAGGGTAACTAACGATATAGTGGATGCGCAACGCAAAGCTGATTTACTTCAGGAAATTTGCGTTAGCGAAGGCATCGACCTTCAACAGGTTGTGGCCATTGGAGATGGGGCTAATGATTTGCCAATGTTAAGTGTTGCCGGTCTGGGCGTTGCTTTTCACGCCAAACCCGTAGTGCGAGACAGGGCAGACCATGCAATATCCAACCTGGGGCTGGATTGTGTCCTGTATCTAATGGGTTTTAGTGATACGGATGTAGAAGCACTAACAAACCTGGTATCCGCGCCTTCTGGCGGTTAATCCTGGGTGCTAAAGTCATAGGTCATTTCAGACTCTGGTGCTTGTAAGTAGTATCCCTGAATGTAGTTTGCACCTGCCTGCCAAAGGGTCGCCAGAATGGTTGCGCTTTCTACCATGGGTACAATACTGAGTTTTCCACAGGCCTGTAGCTCCCTGATAGTTTCGGTAAACTGTTTGTTGTCGTCACCATTAACCAAAGCTCCGTCCAGTTTCACGAAATCCACTTCTAGAGTTTTTAGTAGTTCAAAAGATTTATCGCCAAGCCCGAAGCGGCTTAACGAAGTTCTGCAATGTTGGGACTTTAGCGCATTGATAAACTCGCCGGACTGCACTGGATATGCCGCTGCATCAGCCTCGGTAATTTGAAAAATTATTGCATCTGACGGCATGTTTGCAGCTTTGATAGCCACAGCAACCCACTCCAGAAAATCAGGGTCCAGTATGCAGTTGTAAGTCAGGTTTATTGTCAGGCGTGTAGTATTTCCCTTTGCTCTGTGATCTGTGAGTACTTTAATGGCTTGAAGTATTACCCAACGATCTATTTTTCCTGCACTGCCATTTTCTTTGGCAGCATCAAGAAATTCTCCTGGTGCCATCTCGCCATGGGCTTTTCCGTTCATTCTCATAAATACTTCGTAGTGTTCGTCTTCATCACCCCTCAGGCTGATGATGGGTTGAAAGAGCAGGGAAAAGCTTTTATTGGCAATAGCAGCATCAATAGACTGTTGCAAACGGCCCTGCTTTTTAAGTTCTCTGCGCTGCTCGGCCAACCGCGAATTGTCGTCGTCCTCGCCATTGTCCCAGGCAATATTGTTTTTTTCTGATTTATGCCTGAGCTTCATCAGGGTGTAGAACGCGGTTTCTATGGGCGAAAGGGTTTCCTGACCGTCCATTTCCACGGCACCAATGCAAGCAGTACAGCTGATGGTTTGCTTGTCTACAGTTATTGCCAGATCCTCAACGAGCTTCTTAAGGTGCTTTGCCTGGTATTCGTGTTCCATCATGGTGCCTGTTTCCAGGAATACTGCATAGCGGTGGATGCTGAGCCGGAAAATTGTTCCCGCTTCCAGCAAAGCTTTGTACACCTGATCACCGATGGCCTGGGAGTTTACCAGGCCATACTGATTCTGAAGCGTGGCATAGGCGTCCAGTTCAATAATCATTAGTGCGCCGCTGGTTTTATTGTTACTGATTTCGGCTAAAGCCTGAAGTCCTGGATTTCCATCCAGATCCGTTGCAGGCTGAACGTTAGCCTGGGGGTCTTCTACTATTTCGAATTCGGGAATCTGGGTGTCCGCAGGCTCCTCGCTGCGAGACTGTGCTGTTTTAAATATTACCTGGGTACACACTTCGCCTTCGTACTCTGCACTGGAAAGTGTCATTTCTCCCTGTATTTGTACACCTTCCTGATTCTTGCCGGTAAAATCGAATGCTTCCGAGTTATCTGAACCGCGGAATGATTTCAGTTGTTGCTTGAGCGTACCCAAAGAATCAGAATCGGCAAGGTCTAACAGGGGTACGCCTTCCAGATCCTTAATAGATTCAAAACCAAATAATTTTAGATACGTGCCATTGGCGTGAATGTGCATGCCTTCGTGCACGTATGCGATAGCTGCATTTGAACTGGCAAGTAACAACTCGCAGCGTTTTTCTGCTTCGTCCAGTGCCAACCGCGTAGAGTACAAATGCTGCCGGTTGCTTATATGCTGCAACTCGCGCTGCACCACGTGCAATATGTGCATTTTGTCTTTTGGGCGAATTACATCTGTTGCGCCCATATCCATATTGTGGTTTGAATTCTTCTCATCTTCTGACAATACGATGATAGGCAATTCTGGATGTTTTTTGCGTAGTTCTGGAAGTACTTTGTCTATCTCGACATGGGATGCGTTGAAAAACATCAGGTCGCAGCCTTCCTTTGCCAGGTTCTCCTCAATAGAGCGGATGTCCGGGCACAGGTCGAAGCGTGTTGCGAGGCCTGCATCTCTCAAAATAGCATCGATTTCATGCGCCCGATTTTCTGAGGATTCTGCGATAATCAGTCTTATTGACGAAGGAGCGACCATGGGTACAACTAGTCCTTGGTTGAATATAAGTGTGTCCGTACGGGAGACAAAGGACTTCAGATCCTAGTTATCTCCGATAGAGGTAATTTTCATATTAATTTCGGCATTTTCCAAGTAACCATCCAGCATTCTGAATGTGAACTGGCTAAAGCTTTCAGTAATACGTATACGACGCATCAGTTGTGCCGTGGTTTGAATTCCCTGCCTCTGTATGTGTATTTTCTGTGATTCCTTGAATGGAATCAGCGGGGTAATGAGCATTGCCGGCTGGCCAATGACCTCCAGGGCAGGTAATAACAGGGCTCTGGAGTAGTCCGTTGGGCCACCCTTCTTCTGCACAACCCGTATTGCCATAGGTACAGCGCGAGGAGAAAGCAGTTCGACGCCAATATAGGCCGTGTAATCAACATGCCGGATCCAGCGTGCAACAGCCAGGCACCAACGATCATCAAGGTTGTCACGAATAGCCAATAATTCGCCTGTTTGCAGATTGGGGGGTAATCCGTCTGGTCGGCATAACTGGTATCCATTGGGGCTGGAATCGATTATCTGGGTGTCATAACAGGGGTATTTTTCTGGATCATGGTGTCTTCTGTCCCCGGCTTTGGTTTCGGACAGGAGCACACGGTCGGGATCCCTGACATTTGGGTTTTCTGGAATAATGGCGCTACTGCCCCAAACATCAGGTGATGCAGTTGCGGCCCCCGCTCCGGAGAAGGTTTCCGAAAAGGGATTTATCTCCCGTCTCAACAAGGCTTCGGTGGAACCAAGTTGCTCCGCAAATTCAACGCCCCCGGTAATGTAGTAATGAATCACCCGCAATCCCACGCAAATTTTCACTTCGCCTTCGGCAGCTGAGCGTTTGAAAGCGCGCTTTTTCATAATGCCCCATGCGCGAATGACGTGGCCTAAAAGCTCCTCTTGCAGATAGTCCGGAACTTCTATCTTTGTATCCAGTTCGTTTAAGAAGGCTTCGAGCTCAAACACCAGAACATCGGTTTTAAGCTCAAAACTGCCCTGTTTAACGTTCTCTAACAGACGCCTGTATTGAGGTGGTGAATTTCCACCCGGATCAATAATAAACAGTGAGTCATCTGTTGGGCGGTCCAGTGAAACATAGCTGGTCCAGACTTCCAGCCCGTGAAAAAGTGCCGTCAGGTGTCGATGCCGCAGTTGATTTGGTCGGGATGTGGCGAGTAGTAGAATGCGAATATAAGCAGCTGTAATTGAGGTGAGCCGTACTGAGTGGTTTTCATCGTCGGTATATTTCTGATCTGCCAGCTCCTGTTCCAGAGCCAGTTGGTACAGCTGGTGCAGTTCACTCCATATTTGTGGCAAGGCTTCCGTATAAAACTGGCAGGCGCGTAGTATGGTGCGCGAGAGCTCCGAAATAACACGGTGGATTGATAACCCCAGTAATTCCGTCACACTTTCCTCAGTAGATTCGGAACGCCTGAGCATGTCTCTGACAACTATTTTGTAACTGCCGGCAAGTTCTTCCTGCAGGTTTTGAGCCGTGTAGGAAGGCTCCAATTCCAGATGTTCGTTTCCTTTTGGCCTGGTATCAAATCGCGCGCACACATATAACAGCGGAGGTCGGAGCATTTCCAGAAGCTCAATGCGTCGTACAGGATCCAGTTTCAGTCGGGTGAGCTCAGAGATAGCTGTAAAAAGCTTGTCTGCCGATTCGTCGATATTGGCCATGGGCAGGGCTGCTATCCAGTCTCCGAGAGCTGTAGCGGTATGCCCACAAAAGCTGAGGGCATCGAGATCGGGTTCTGGCAGATTAGTAAAAAGGTTAGTTGGTCGCATATTCCTGGCTAGCTGAAATTTCATTTGAAGAGCAAGTATAGTTGAAGCTGGCATCCGAGGTCGATGCAGGTATTATCACCTTTTGGAAATCAATCGCTGGAATCCTATGACACGTTACTCAACAAACCAGTTTAAAGCCGGACTCAAGCTGATGCTGGATGGTGATCCCTGTAACATCCTGGAAAACGAATTCGTAAAGCCCGGCAAAGGACAGGCCTTTAATCGGGTGAAATTGCGCAACCTTAAGAACGGCCGTGTTCTGGAGCGAACCTTTAAGTCTGGCGAAAGCCTCGAAGGTGCGGACGTTGTTGAATCCGAGATGGAATATCTTTATTCCGATGGTGAATTCTGGCACTTCATGAAAACCGATGATACCTACGAACAGTTAGCCGCTTCCGAAACCGCCGTGGCAGACGTAGTTGACTGGTTGAAGGAACAGGATCGCTTTACAGTGGTGTTGTGGGATGGTGTTCCTATATCGGTAACCGCACCCAATTTTGTAAATCTGGAAGTGGTTAAGTCTGACCCGGGCGTCAAGGGTGATACTGCCCAGGGCGCGACTAAACCTGCGACTTTGTCCACCGGAGCGATAATTAAAGTACCGCTGTTTGTGGTAGAAGGGGATGTGCTACGTATCGATACCCGTAGCAAAGAATATGTCAGTCGTAGCAAAACCTGAGCAAAGGGTCTGAGGTATTTGCCTGTGGACACAAACTGGCGACCCAAGTGCTCGATAGAGGCTTTGCATTTTAGAGCCGGTCTGTTGCGTGATACACGCAGGTTTTTCGAAGAACGATCTGTGCTTGAAGTAATGACGCCCGTTCTATCGCGAAGCACGGTTAGCGACCCGCATATTGAATCCTTCCGCACCGAATCTGAAGGAGAACTACTGTACCTGCAGACTTCGCCCGAGTTCTTTATGAAACGCTTGCTGGCCGCAGGTGCACCTGGTATCTACCAGATTGCCCCGGCATTTCGCCAGTCCGAAGTGGGTCGCCACCATAATCATGAGTTCACAATGCTTGAGTGGTATCGCCCAGACTTCGAGCTGGCTGAACTTATGCGTGAAGTTTCTCAATTGATCGACTTGCTTATAGGTCCTGGGAAATGCAGTTATTTAAGTGTTGAACAGATGTTTCAGGAAGCTTTTTCAGTGAACCCGCACATAGCGAGTCGCAAGGAACTGCTGGGTGCGCTTGAGTCTTATCATGCAGAAGATGAATCTGCTCTATTGGCAGAAGCGCATCAGTCGACTTTTCTGGAAAATCTGGATGATGCTGCGCTTTTTGACCTGATGTTCTCAATGGCGCAGCAAAAACTTCCCGAGCGCGTATTTCTGGTCGACTTTCCGGTACGGCATGCGGCGCTTGCGAAAGTGGAGCGTAATGCCTTGGGAACTGAGGTAGCGCGCCGGTTTGAGTTGATTGTTAAAGGTGTAGAAATCGCCAATGGCTATCTGGAGCTGCTCGACCCGGTAGAGCTTGAGCGTCGTATGGTGGAAGATACTGGCCATCGCGCCGACGCCAAAAAACACCTGCCATTACCCGATAGCAGGCTACTTGCTGCTATGCGTTATGGTTTACCCGCCTGTTCGGGTGTAGCCGTGGGCCTGGACAGAGTGGTGATGTTAGCTATGGGGGTGGATTCACTGGCAGAAGTACTGCCGTTCACGTTTCAAAATTGCTAGATGTTCAGTTTTACTGAATTTTGGCGAGCGCCTGGCCCAGGCGAGTGGGCATTCCAAGCTCTATATTTTCATCCAGTATGACGCTGTTGGGTGGGAAACAGACAATTACGGTGGAGCCCATTAAAAAACGCCCAAGTTCCTGCCCTCTAAGCATTGTAGTTTCTGCTTTGGGTGTGCATGTTTTGAGTGTGCGGTAGGGTGAGGTAGAACTGGCAAAGCTGGTTTCTATGCTGGCGACTATTAACGCGCCCACAAGAATCACCAGCGCGGGACCGAAGGAAGTTTCAAACACACACACCAGCCTTTCGTTGCGACAAAACAGGTTTGGCAGTGCAGCCTCAGTTAGCGCATTTACTGAAAAGAGTGCGCCGGGTATTTCTATCCAGCGTAATAACTTGCCGTCGAAAGGCATGTGAATCCGGTGATAGTCGGACGGTGCCAGATAGATAGTTGCAAAGTGTCCGTTGGCAAATTCCTTTGCAATGGGGTCGGCGCCCAGCAAGGCGTCCAGGGTGTAGGAATTACCTTTAGCTTGTAGAAGCTGACCTTCTTCAATTTTCCCGAACTGACTTACCGCACCATCTACAGGACTAACTACCCAGGAGGGATCTTCCGGCATAGGGCGGGTATCGGCACGGAGTGCGCGGGTAAAAAAATCGTTAAAGGTAGCGTAGTCTTCTATGTTGGAGCGCTCTGCATCCAGTAGGTCGATGTTGAAAACATAGCTTGCCAGGCGGATGAGTGGCGTAGCTATCCACTTTCGGTTTGAAGACGTAAGTCGTCCTGCAAATCGAGAGATACCGTGCTGGGGCAACAGCTTTTGCAGCCGTACAAAAAAAGCAGCCATAGAAGGTGTTGGCGGTTCGCTGTTAGTGTCCATGAAGCCTTTCTCTGCTGCAGTAGTTTTGATTCTGGTCTGCATAATACAGCGCTACGAGAGTTGTGGAAGTCCTTTATGCTAGCGATACTTAACCAGGGCGTTAAAACAATGCGAGATCAACTTAATGACAAATAGTATTGACAGAATGGTGTGGATGGATCTGGAAATGACGGGTCTTGATCCGGAGCGACATGTAATTATCGAAATGGCAACGCTGATTACTGATGGTAACCTACAGGTACTGGCCGAAGGACCGGAACTTGCTATTTGCCAGGCAGAACACTACCTGGATGACATGGATGAATGGAATGTCACACACCACACCGACTCGGGATTACTGGACCGGGTTCGCGGTGATACAGCGGTTAGCCAGATCGAAGCCGAAGCACTAACTCTGGCTTTTATTGAACAACACGTTGCGGTTAATACTGCTCCCCTGTGTGGTAACAGCATCTGGCAGGATCGCAGGTTTTTGACAAAACACATGCCGAGTCTGGAAGCTCACCTGCATTATCGAATTATAGACGTAAGTACTATTAAGGAGTTGGCGCGAAGGTGGCGGCCGGATGTGTTAAACAGGGTAGTGAAAAAAGGAGAGCATCTGGCACTTGCAGATATAAAGGAATCCATTAAGGAGTTGCAGGTTTATCAGGCGCATTTTTTTCGACTAGGCGATTAATAGCCCACTGGATATGCTCCATTAGAATAGCGGTGGCCGCGCTGTCTATTTCGTCCTGACCAGCCTGGCCCAGCTCTGCAAGCCGGGTACGCAACAGGGCAATGGTTTTTATTGAATACGACCCATTTCCCAGAGCTACTGCTAAGTTGCGTTGCCACTGCCAGTGTTTAATTCGCCGTATGGCACTACCTTCGGTGTGCGTGAGAAAAGTTTCTTTATTCCACGAAAACAGGCTTAACAGGTCTTCGTTGTCCAGATTATGGCGAGGGCTAAAATCCTTTTCCTGTGTATGTTTTGCGTAACGATTCCATGGACAGATTATCTGACAGTCGTCACAGCCAAATATCCGGTTGCCCATTTTTTCGCGTAACTCTGTGGGGATACCTGCCGGGTTCTCTATGGTTAGATAAGAAATACATAAGCTGGCGTCGAGTTGGTTTGGGCCCACTAGTGCATTTGTTGGGCAAATTTTAATGCAGGCTTTACAAGCTCCACAATGGTTTGTTGCGGGCACGGTTTTATCTGCGGTTGGAGACGTCAGCGGCAGAGGCAGATTAGTGAATATTTCTCCCAGAAAAAACCACGACCCTGATTCACGGGTCATTAAAAGTGTATTTTTTCCAATCCAGCCAAGACCTGCTTTTTCAGCCAGCGCCTTTTCAAATACCGGCGCACTGTCACTGAATGCCCGGTAGTGGCTGCTGTTGCCATCGTTGGCATTGGTAGATTCCTGTATTTCCTGGTTAATTTTTTCCGCAAGTTTTGCCAGGCGTTTGCGAATCAGTTTGTGATAGTCCCGGCCCAGGGCGTATCGAGCTATATAAGCTTTGTCTTTTTGTCGCAATACCTCAGGTGGGCTTGTTCCAGTTGGCAGATAATCCATACGTGCAGTAATTACCCGGCAGGTCTGCGGATGTAAAAGATGGGGGTGCAGACGCTTTTCCTGATTGCGCGTCATGTAGTGCATCTGAGCGTGGTAACCATTTTCTAACCATTTCTCAAGGTAAGAAGAGTAAGCCTCCAAATCTCCGTCGGTAATGGCGATATCCTGAAAACCAAGTTCGGTTCCCCATGATTTTATCTGGCTTACAAGGACCTCAAGGTTCATCATTTAAGACCTGTATACGATAATTGATCAGAGCTTCCTTAACTTATGCATTGTGATTCTTTTCTCTATACCGGACAACAATCCCGGGATGCTGATGCTATCGCTATAAACGGCCTGGGCATACCGGGTATTCATCTCATGAAAAATGCCGGGCGGGCTGCGTTTGGCTTGCTGCGTTGTAAATTTCCCGACGCCTCGAAAATAGGCATTGTATGCGGCAATGGTAACAATGCTGGTGACGGTTACATAGTTGCTGGTCTGGCATTGCAACAGGGGCTTTCTACCTTTCTGGTTCAGGTTGATAACGCAGATGCTCTAAAAGGGGACGCTGCGCTGGCCAGAGACTGGGCAACGACCGCTGGTGTAAAGGTTTACACGTTTCACGATCAGGGTTCCTTATCTGAACTGCAGCACTGTGATGTAATCGTGGACGCCATGCTTGGAACAGGTATTAGCGGCGCGGTACGTACCAATTTTCAAACCTGCATCGATACGCTGAACAGCGGGGATGTACCTGTACTTGCGATTGATCTGCCATCGGGACTTAACCCGGACACGGGTAACGTGGAGGGCAGCGTTGTGCGTGCAGATTGCAGCATTTCATTCATTGTGCGTAAACGGGGCCTGTATTCGGCAGAAGGGCCTGCCTGCTCTGGTGAAGTACATTTTGATACTTTAGGGCTTCCGCAAAAAGCCCTTGGCGAGCGAATGCTCAAGGCCGGGATAAGCGGTGTGCGGGTGCTGGATTGGAAAAACCTGGCAAGCGATGTGCCGTGCAGGGCGTATGCCGCCAACACCAGCAAAAACACTTATGGTCATGTGCTGATTGTAGGGGGTGATGTGGGTATGGGTGGTGCTGTGTGTTTGGCTGCCCAGGCTGCGTTGCGCTGTGGTGCCGGGTTGGTCAGTGTTGTTACGCGCAGCGTGCACGTAGGTGGAATTCTCGCTCGCCAGCCCGAACTTATGGTGCTTGGCATGGATGAAGCGGAATCCTGGGGGCCTGAAAAAACAGCTCGTTTAAAAGCCCTGCTTAAACGTTGTTCGACCGTAGTTATTGGACCTGGGCTTGGTATTCGCGATTGGGGACAAAGCTTGTTAAAAATGGTTTTGCAGCATAATAAACCCACCGTGCTGGACGCGGATGCCCTGAATATTCTGGCCACAAAACCGGCGCTGGTTACACAGTTTGCGTCGAACTCAGCACGCATTCTTACGCCGCACCCCGGAGAGGCGGGCCGCCTGTTGGGTATTTCAAGCAAAAAAGTGCAAGCCGACAGGTTTAACTCGATTGCCACACTGAGCAGATTACATGCCTGCGATGTCATTCTAAAAGGAGCGGGTAGCCTGGTATGTAGTAAAGGAAACGATACCGGTCTGTGTATGCATGGCAATGCTGGCATGGCGACAGCAGGTATGGGGGATATATTGAGTGGAGTGGCGGGTGCGTTTTTAGGCTTTGGAATGCCTGTTTCAAAAGCCGCGCGCGCCGCTGTTTGCTTTCACAGTGCTGCCGCTGATCTCACGGTAGAGCGGGAGGGCATAGCGGGGCTGGTTGCGAGTGACGTTCTGCCCGGTTTGCGTGAGCTGATAAACAGATGAATCTCGAAGAAACCCGCTATTTGTGCGATGAAGAAGCAATGCTTGGCTTTGGTAGTGAGTTGGCAGCTATCTTAAAGGGCAATGAGCTGATATTTCTCATAGGTGAAATTGGTGTGGGTAAAACAACGCTGGCTCGGGGCCTCATAGGTGCGCTGGGATGTATTGGCCGGGTCAAGAGCCCCACCTACACGCTGGTTGAACCCTATGAATTGCAGGGAAACAAGCTGTATCATTTTGACTTTTATCGGATCGAAAACCCGGATGAGCTGGATTTTATCGGGCTTGAAGAAATGTTGCAGGAAAACGCCATAAAGTTGGTTGAGTGGCCGGAGCATGCTTCTGGTAAGCTGCCCACGGCAGATATAGTAATAAACATCACAGAGAGTCTACCGGGTCGAACTGTTGAAACATCCAGACCTAAGTAAAAGAAACACCCTGGCCTGTGCCTTTACGATCGCGCGGGCGGGCTTGCTACCTCTGTTTGTTGTGTTTTTTTCCGGAGCAGAGCTTATTGCTGCCGAGATAAAAGACGTGCGTATTCACCAGGCGCCAGACTACGTTAGGGTGGTGCTTGATACCTCGGAATCGGTTAAGTACAAGGTATTTACCCTCGAAAATCCCCACCGTGTGGTCATAGACATTCGTAATACAAGCAGCGCCCGGGCGTTCAGTGCCAACCAGGTGAACACCGGAAATAGCGTAATTAGACGGGTACGTACGGCAAAACGCCCCAATAACGGGTATAGGGTTGTGCTGGATGTAGGTCTTAAACTGAACCCTCGCACAACATTGTTAAATCCTGTTGCACCGTATGGGCATCGGCTGGTGATAGATTTGTTCGGTGATTTTCCCGAGCAGGAGCGCCCGCGGTCTCGTATAGCCAAGCCTGCGGATGGTATGCGTTCCATTTTGATTGCGATAGACAGTGGCCATGGTGGTGAAGACCCCGGAGCAATTGGAGTGGGGCGGATACAGGAAAAACGTGTGGTGGCCAAAATTGCCCGGGAGCTGAAAAAGCTGCTGGATGCTGAACCGGGCTTTGAGGCCATGCTGGTTCGTACTGGGGATTATTATGTCGCATTGGAAAAACGCCCCAGAATAGCCAGAAAGCAGCGCGCTGATCTGTTTGTCTCAATTCATGCGGATGCTTTTCACAATGCAAACGTGCGTGGAGCGTCTGTGTATACACTGTCCGAAAAAGGTGCCACAAGCGAAACCGCGTTGTGGCTTGCCCAACGTGCTAATCACTCTGATTTGATTGGTGGGGTAGGGGGTGTGCTTAATCTGGATGACAAAGACGATCTGCTGACATCCGTACTGCTCAAAATGTCTATGGACTATAATCGATCAGCAAGTATTCTGGCCGGTGAAAGTGTACTTAACGCGCTTGGCAGGGTTACCCGACTGCACAAAAAACGCGTAGAACAGGCGGGTTTTGTAGTACTAAAATCACCTGACATACCTTCCATACTTATTGAAACCGGCTACATATCCAATCCTTCAGATGCGCGCAATCTGGCCAGCCCGGATTTTCAGAAAAAACTCGCCCGGGCGATTTTTCGGGGCCTGAAAGCGCCACTTACAGATAACCCACCGCCTGGAACATGGCTGGCTTCCCAACCAAAGCTGGTCACCAGCAGTTATGTCATTGTGCGGGGAGATACCCTGTCTGATATTGCCGTGCGGCATAAAGTGAGTATGCGTAGTATTCGTAAAGCCAATAAACTTTCTAGTAACAAAATATTGGTAGGCCAGGTAATCCTGATTCCCGCAGGTTGAAGCATGAACCAGCGTATACATACCCTCTCCAGTTTTGTTGCTGACCAGATTGCCGCTGGTGAAGTGGTGGAGCGCCCTGCCTCCATCATCAAGGAACTATTGGAAAATGCCATAGACGCGCAAGCCACTTCTATCTCTGTTTCTCTGGAGCAGGGAGGTATTAAGCGCATTCTGGTGCAGGACAACGGCAGGGGCATTCACAAAGAGGATCTGGGTCTGGCGCTTAGTCGGCATGCGACCAGCAAAATAGAGGATGCAGAAGACCTCGACGAAATAGTAACTCTGGGATTCAGGGGTGAGGCTTTGGCTAGCATTGCTTCAGTTTCGCGATTAACCCTGACCTCTTTATTTGGTGAGGCAAACCACGCTTGGCGGCTACGGGTACGAGACGGAAAAATTCTGGAGGCAGAGCCCGCCTCGCACAACCAGGGCACCAGCGTAGAAGTGTTGGATGTGTTTTACAACACACCGGTAAGGCGTAAGTTTCTAAAGACCGAACGCACCGAGCTGAACCATATTGAAGATGTCTTTGACAGACTTGGTCTGGCACATATGAACGTTGGTTTTGAATTGCGCCACGCCAACAAAGTGATCAAACGTCTTGATGCAGGCAAGACCGAACTTGCTGCTCAAAGGCGTCTCTCTATTGTTCTAGGCAGTAAATTTGTTGGTAATTCCCTTTTTCTAGACGAAATCAGAGGCAATATTCGGCTACATGGCTGGGTGGGTTTGCCTACTTTTTCGCGAAGCCATGCAGACAAACAGTTCTTTTACGTAAACGGGCGGGCGGTTCGGGACAAGTTGGTGGCCCACGCGGTAAGGCAGGCTTATAGAGACGTATTGTTCCATGGCCGTCAGCCTGTGTTTGTATTATATCTTGAGCTGGATCCCGGCTCGGTAGACGTTAATGTGCACCCTACCAAACACGAGGTACGTTTTCGTGAAGCCCGAGCAGTGCACGACTTTATATTTGGTATTCTTAATAAAGTGCTGCGTGAGGTGCGCCCCGATAGCGCTTTAAGCCAGGTATCGGCGCAGGGATTGGAAGGCCCGCCGATTGATCAGGGCACGCAGGATAATCTGGTGCTGTCCGAATCTGGTCGGGTGGATTACTTTGGCTCTCTTGGCCGGGGCCAGCCTCAATATCAAGGTGGGGCGGTTACGGGCGATGCTCTGCAGTTTCAGTCGGAGCCCTTTGGAGCGCCTGGAAGTACCCCTTTTGAACCTCCCTCTGGTGCCATCCCGCCCATGGGGTATGCCATAGCCCAGTTACACGGTATTTATATTCTTGCCCAGAACGAGGAGGGACTGGTGATAGTGGATATGCATGCAGCGCATGAGCGCATCACCTACGAAAAAATGAAACTGGTACGCTCAGATCAGACACGGCAACGTTTGCTGGTACCGCTTGAAATGGAGGTAACCCGGCAAGAAGCGGACCGGGTGGAACAGGAGCAGGACTTTCTTGAATCGGTGGGTTTGATTGTTGATCGCATAACACCAACCGGCTTGTTGATACGGGAAATTCCTGCGCTGTTGATGAATACGGATGTAGAGCGACTCATAAGAGACGTACTGGCTGATCTAAAAATGTATGGGCAAAGTGGACTTGTTGAGGAACATCATGATGAACTGCTGTCCACCATGGCTTGCCACACTTCCGTGCGCGCCAATCGCATTTTAACGCTTGGAGAAATGAACGCCCTGCTTCGGGAAATGGAGCACACAGAAAATGCCGGGCAGTGTAATCATGGGCGGCCCACCTACGTCACACGCAGCATAAAAGAGCTGGATCGTCTGTTTTTGCGCGGCCAGTAGGCTCGGTTAATGGATATGCAGGTTCAAGAAAATACTGTTCTGAGCATTATGGGCGCCACCGCTTCTGGTAAAACGGCGGTGGCTCTGGCCTTGGCGGACCGATTGCCGATAGACATTATTAGCGTTGATTCTGCCCTGATTTACAAAGGCATGGATATTGGTACCGCCAAACCAGAACGTTCCGTGCTTAAGGAGTATCCCCATGCATTGGTGGATATTCTTGACCCCTTGCAGAGCTATTCTGCGGCGCAGTTTCAAAAGGATGCAGACCAGCTGGTGAAAGACGCTTTCGCGAGGCGCCGGTTGCCTGTGCTGGTAGGGGGAACCTCGCTGTATTTCAAAGCTTTCAGGGACGGCCTGGCCGAGATGCCTGCCGCAGATGCACAAGTTCGTAGTGAAATTGAGTGTCAGGCGAAATTGTACGGTTGGCAATCGGTATACGAAGAGCTGCAAGCGCTGGATCCGCAGGCCGCTAAAGGCATTCACCCCAACAATACCCGGAGAATTCAAAGAGCTCTGGAAGTACACCGCATCAGTGGCAGGAACATCTCCGAGTTCTGGTCTCAGCAGGGATGTAGCCAGGCGCTTGGTGAACGCCTGGGCTGCCGTCTTCTGGAGTGTAGTCTGGAGCCCCCCCGACCGCTTTTGCATGCAAGAATAGAGCGGCGATTTATGCAGATGCTGGAGATGGGTTTTCGTGCAGAGGTAGAGCTTCTGTTTAATCGTGGAGATTTGCATCTCGATTTACCGGCCATACGTTGTGTCGGTTATCGCCAGATGTGGGATTTTCTACAGAAACGCTGCAGCGAAAACGAAATGATCCTTGCCGCCCAGGCAGCTACTCGCCAGTTGGCAAAGCGGCAACTTACCTGGCTTAGAAAATGGCCGGTGCAACTCCGTATCAATCCGGAAGAAGAAAGTGCCGTAGAGCTAGTCTTGAAAATGATAGGGTCAGCCCCCATAGTATCTTGATCAATGGCTGTAAAGGCAGCCTACAAGGAGGTTTAATATGTCTAAAGGGCACTCTTTACAAGACCCTTATCTAAATACACTGCGCAAGGAGCGCATACCGGTATCCATATATCTGGTGAACGGTATTAAGCTGCAAGGGCAGGTAGAATCTTTTGACCAGTTTGTCATTTTGCTAAAGAACTCCGTAAGTCAAATGGTGTATAAACATGCTATTTCTACGGTCGTTCCAGCCCGAAATGTACGCCTGCCAGGGCTGGAAGAGAACGAAGGCGATAGCGAATAGCTTCTGCATAGAGAAAGCCATCAGGAATAACCGTGTTTATTGACAGACCAGATGCCGGAACGCGAGCGATTCTGGTAGACGTACAATTCACCTCCGGCGATCAGGTAGCACAGACTGAGCGCATAAGGGAGGCCACCGAGCTGGTTGAGTCTGCCGGTATTTATGTGGACGATACAATTGTAGCTTCCCGAAAAGCACCGTCTTCAAAGACGTATGTGGGCAGTGGCAAGGTCGAGGAGATAGGTTTCTCCCTTGAAGACAACGATTCGGACCTGGTCATTTTCAACCACGAACTATCACCGGGTCAGCAGCGCAACCTGGAGGAGGTGTTCGAATGCCAGGTACTTACGCGCACAGAGTTAATACTGGACATATTTGCCCAACGTGCTCGCACGCATGAGGGGCAGTTGCAGGTAGAATTGGCCCAGGTTAGCCATGCTCAGTCGAGGCTGGTGCGCGGATGGAGTCACCTCGACCGACAGAAGGGTGGTATAGGTTTACGTGGTGCTGGTGAAAAACAGATAGAAATGGATCAACGTTTGTTGGCAGTGCGTTTGGCTAACATCAAAAAACGCCTCGCAGCCGTACAGCAGCAACGCAAGCAAAGCCGAAAGAAACGCTCCAAAGCTGAAATACCGACCGTTGCCCTGGTGGGTTATACCAATGCCGGTAAATCCACATTGTTTAACCAGCTAACCAGCGCTGAGGTCTATGTGAAGGACCAGCTTTTTGCCACACTGGACCCAACGCTTCGGCGTTTTACAATACCAGGTGTAGGTGAGGTGGTACTTGCCGATACGGTTGGTTTTATTCGTGACTTGCCACATGGCCTTGTGGAAGCTTTTAAAGCGACATTGGAAGAAGTGGTTTCGGCCGATCTGTTGCTGCACGTAGTAGATTGTTCTGCGGATTTTCTGGAAGATCGAAAAAATTCGGTATTAACGGTTCTGGAAGAAATCGGGGCATCTGATCGTCCGATACTGGAGGTTTATAATAAAACGGATCTTGCCGACACAGGGTACGGCACAGAATACGATGAGCTTGGTGATGTCGTGCTGGTTGGCGTTAGCGCTGTATCCGGTGAAACGTCGACTCAACTCATTGATGCTATTGGGCAACGACTGGGGGTTGGGCAGACAACGGTTCCTGTATTGCTTGAAGCCAGCGCCGGGCGCGTGCGCTCGTGGTTGTATGACATTGGGGCTGTGGTGAATGAGCAGGTGGAATCTGACGGCAAAATGGCGCTTACCGTACGGGTGAATAAAACAGGTTATGCTCGATTGCAACAAGAGGCTGGTGTTATGCTGCAAAATTCTGGAACGCAGTAGCATACTCAGCGTTATTTAATTTTTTTACTCCAGAGCGTGGTGCTTTGGAACAGAGGTTTTTTTATGGCATGGAACGAACCAGGCGGTGGTAAGGATAATGATCCTTGGGGTAATCGCGGTGGCGATCAGGGTCCTCCTGATCTGGATGAGGCCTTTCGAAAATTACAGCAAAAGCTGAATGGCCTGTTTGGCTCTGGCGGGGGCGGAGGTGGTACTGGCAGTACCAGTCTGTCCGGTGGGACGATAGGCTTAATTTTACTGGTTGCTGCCCTTATTTATGCAGGTCTGGGCATTTATACCGTTGACCAGCAAGAGCGTGGAGTTGTGTTTCGTCTTGGTAAGTTAGTGCCTGAGGCGGTACTACCGGGGCTGGCGTGGAACGCACCGATAATTGACGAAGTTTTTCTGACTAATGTCACGCGCGTGAGAACCCATCCGCACAGAACAGAAATGCTGTCCGGTGATGCCAACATAGTAGATGTGGCCATTACAGTGCAGTACGTTATCGACAGCCCGACTGATTACGTTGTAAATGTTCGCGATCCGGAGCGTAGTCTGGCACACGCAACAGAAAGCGCTCTGCGTCACGCAGTGGGTAGTGCAACAATGGATGAGGTGCTTACTGAAGGCAGAGCGCAGCTGGCCATTGATGTGAAGGAAAGACTGCAACGCTATCTTAACGTTTACGGCACGGGATTATTGGTAAGTACAGTAAACATAGAAGAAACAGCGCCTCCGGCTCCGGTTAAGGCGGCTTTTGATGATGTGCAGAAAGCCAAGGAAGACGAGGAAACTCTGGTTAACGAAGCAGACGCCTACCTGGAAAGTGTTGTTCCTGTTGCGCGTGGTGTAGCTGCACAACAGGTTCAGGAAGCTACCGCCTACCGAGACCAGGTGGTTGCTGAAGCACAGGGTGAAACCCAGCGATTTTTAAAATTGCTGAAGGAATACAAACTAGCACCCGAAGTTACCCGCACGCGTTTGTACATTGATGCGCTGGAGAAGGTTCTAAGTTCAAGCTCAAAAGTTATGGTTGATGTTAAAGGTGGCAACAATATGTTGTACCTGCCTCTGGACAGAATCGGTCAGTCTGGCGGAGGTGTTGGTGGTTTGAGTGAAAGTGACATCAAGCGATTAGTAGACAGACAAATTAATGCCCGCGTAGCTGCAACCCGCGGTCGAGACGGACGTTAGGCAGGAGATATTGATGAAACCAAAAACTTTTTTAATGTTGATAATAGCTGGCGTGATTTTGCTGGTGCTGTCGAATTCACTCTATATAGTCAAGGAAACCGAACGCGGCATTAAACTGCGTTTTGGTGCGGTGTATGAGGCTGATGTTCCACCAGGATTACATTTCAAATTTCCCTGGGCTGAACAGGCAAGAATTTTCGATGCTCGTGTTTTAACACTGGACTCTCAACCGGAGCGTTATCTTACTGTTGAGAAGAAGCCGCTTATGGTGGATTCCTTTGTTAAATGGAGAATCGTTGATGTACAGGCTTTCTATACGGCAACTTCAGGAGACGAGCGACGGGTTACCCTTTTGCTGCAACAACGGGTTAACGAAGGGCTAAGAAACCAGATCAGCCGGCGTGATATGCATGAAGTGATATCTGGTGAGCGTGATCAGCTTATGCAGGAATTAAAAGAGGGCCTTGACGTGGACATGCGCCGTGAATTTGGCGTAGAGATTGTTGACGTGCGCGTTAAAAAAATAGACCTACCTGACCTTGTGAGCAGTGCTGTGTACAGCAGAATGAATTCCGAGCGTGAGATTGAGGCGCAACAACATCGGGCCACTGGTCAGGAAAAAGCTTTGGCGATTCGGGCTGGTGCCGACAGGCAGGCCGTGGTGATCAAGGCAGAGGCCTATCGTGAATCTGAAATTCTGCGGGGTGACGGTGACGCTCTGTCAGCATCTACCTACGCCAACGCCTTTAATCAGGATCGGGAGTTTTACGCTTTTTACCGCTCCATGAATGCCTACACAGAAGTATTCAGGGATAAAGGTGACTTGATGGTACTGGATCCTGATAGTGACTTTTTCAAATATCTGAAAAATGACGGCTCCTGAGGCTAAACGCTTAAAACTTACTAATGCAGGGCGGGATCGTGAAAAAACACTACTGGCGTTTGCCCGAGGGTGTTGATGAGGTATTGCCTCCAGATGCCCTGCATCTGGAAAAACTGCGACGCACCCTGATAGATTTGTTTGTATCCTGGGGTTATTCGTTCGTTATTCCACCCATGGTTGAATATCTGGATGCGCTTATGGTTGGGGCGGGCCAGGATCTGGAGCTTCAGACCATCAAATTTGTCGACCAGGCTACTGGCAGAATGTTGGGTATGCGCCCCGACATCACTTCCCAAACTGCTCGCATTGATGCCCACAGTCTAAAAACAGTTGAAGCCCAACGATTGTGTTATGCCGGAACCGTGTTGCATGCCAATCCCCGTGGTGTTTCGGCGAACCGTAATCCTATTATTGTGGGGGCGGAGATTTTTGGTAGTGCCAATTTAACTGCAGATGCCGAGATTGTTAGCCTTATGGCTCGGGCCCTGAAAAGCATTGGTATCGATGAGCTGGTGGTAGAGTTGGGTCATATTGGTATTTATCGTGCATTGGTAGATGCGCTGAAGATAGATGCAGAGCTGGAGGCAGAGTTGTTTAAGGCAGTACAAATGAAATCTTCTGCCGATATTGAGCTACTGCTGGCTGGTGTGGAAGGCAAGGTATCGATAAAAGACTGTTTGCTTGAATTGCCCGACATGATGGGTGGTGCAGAGGTGTTTGAAACAGAGAGTTTGTCGAAAGCATCTTTACCTGCGCTGGACGTTGCACTGCAGCGCTTACAGACGCTTGCAGCTTTGGTGCTACGTGGTAGCTCAAGCAAGAACGAGCAGGTTAACCTGCGCTTTGATCTGGGTGAGCTTACCGGGTACGGCTACCATACTGGTGTTGTTTTTACTGCATATACGGCAACACATGGGCAGGCTGTGGCGAAGGGTGGTCGATATGATGGTATTGGCAAGGCCTTTGGTGAAACTCGTTCTGCCACAGGTTTTGACCTGGATTTGAAAGCATTGCCAAAGAAGCTACCAACAAACACATCCGAAAAAGTATGGGTGGCGTTTAATCCAGCCATTTCAGGGAAGCGTTTGGAAACCCTGATGAATAAAGTTGATTTATTGCGGTTCAGCGGACGTGTCGTTGTGTTTGGTCTTGAAGAAAGTGAATTGCCGGTTTCCGGTTGTGAAGCAGAGTTGGTGTTTGAAGAAGAACATTGGAACATTAAACCATTAGAGAAAGACTCGTGAGTGCAAGTACAGGTAGAAGCGTTGTTGTAATTGGCACCCAATGGGGTGACGAGGGCAAAGGTAAAATTGTTGACCTGCTAACGGATAACGTTGCAGCAGTGGTGCGTTTTCAGGGTGGCCACAACGCAGGTCATACGCTGGTAATTGATGGGCAAAAGACGGTGCTGCATCTGTTGCCGTCGGGTATTTTGCACAATCACGTGTTATGCCTCATTGGCAATGGGGTCGTTCTGGAACCGCAGGCTTTGCTAACCGAAATTCGCGCGCTTGAAGCACGGGATATACCCGTGCGGGACAGATTAAAAATCAGCCCGGCGTGTCAACTGATACTGCCCTACCATGTTGCTCTGGATCAGGCACGAGAGAAGGCGCGTGGTAATCTGAAAATTGGTACTACAGGGCGCGGTATTGGTCCTGCGTACGAAGACAAATCAGCACGCCGTGGTGTTCGTCTGGGAGACCTTTTTCACTGGCAGGATTTTGTAGCCAAACTTGCTGAAGTTATGGACTATCAGAATTTCCTGCTAACCCGGTATTACAAAACCGACGCCATCGACTTTCAACGTACTCTGGACGACGCGCAGAAAATGGCCGAAGAAGTGCGACCCATGGTGCAGGACATTATCCCCATTTTGCACGGCCTACGCGATGACGGTAAAAATATTCTGTTTGAAGGCGCCCAGGGCGCGCTACTGGATGTCGATCTAGGCACCTATCCTTATGTAACATCTTCAAATACTACCGCCGGTGGTACAGCTATCGGCTCAGGTTTTGGGCCAAGGTATCTGGATTATATTCTGGGCATTACCAAAGCTTACTCTACGAGAGTTGGGTCCGGACCGTTTCCTACCGAGTTATTCGATGACGTTGCCCAACATCTGGGGGAAAAGGGTGCTGAGTTCGGGGCTACTACGGGCAGAGCGCGACGTTGTGGCTGGTTTGATGCCGTTGCTCTGAAGCGCGCGGTACAGGTAAACAGTATTTCGGGGCTGTGTCTCACCAAGCTCGATGTACTGGATGGCCTGCCTGCCTTAAAGATTTGCGTGGCCTATGAAGACAAGGACGGGCAATCGGGGGCGGCAAGTCTAGGCAGTGAAGACTATGCGCAACTGGTGCCTGTGTATGAGGAATTACCGGGGTGGAGTGAATCTACGGTGGGTGCTTCACGTTTTTCAGACTTGCCCAAAAATGCCCAGGCTTACATCAAGCGCATTGAAAACGCTGTAGGTGCTCCCATTGACATTTTGTCGACGGGTCCGGAGCGTTCTCAAACCCTCATATTGAGTGATCCTTTTCAGGTCAGCTAATAACGGACAAACGCGTTAAACTAATAACTGTTTCCTCTTATTGTGATATTCGGTAAATGGCCATGCTTGACCCTAAATTACTCGAAATTCTGGTATGCCCGGTAAGCAAGGCACCGCTGGTGTATAAACGCGAAACGGATGAGCTGTGGTGTAAGGTCAGTAGTCTTGCCTACCCCGTAAGAGACGGGATTCCGGTAATGCTGGAAGAGGAAGCCCGTGCGCTACCTGCCAGCGAATGGATGACAGAAACCGAAAGCGAAAAAGATGATGAATAAATCCAGAACACCTAAACTAATGCCTATGCCAGATGTGGCAAACGAGGCGCATAAATCTCCCGAAGGTACTTTGGACTGGGTGGGTATGAGCGATATCCACCAGCCACTTATTGTAGATGACGCGGGTTGTTCAAAGTCTGTGCATTCCAGGGTGCAGGTATTTGTTGATTTGAATGACGCACAGGCGGCAGGGATTCATATGTCGCGTTTGTACCTTACATTGGACGCGCTGTCTGAAACCCAGACACTCACTGTCTCTTCACTAAGGCAGCTGCTACATGCCCTGGTGGTATCCCACGCAGATCTCAGCACCCGTGCTTTCATCCAGTTTGACTTTGATTATTTTATTCGCAGAAAAGCGTTAGTAAGCGATCACTCCGGCTGGGCCTCCTACCCTGTAACGCTTAAAGGAACACTTGTTGACGGTGAAGTAAATATAGAGCTGGGTATCAGCGTGCTTTACAGCTCTACCTGCCCGTGTTCAGCGGCCTTGGCAAGGCAGCTTATTCAGGCACAGTTTGCGCAAGATTTTGCCGGTCACAACCGGGTTGGCTTCGAAGAAGTGAAGCAGTGGCTGGGATCGGGTGAGGCCATTCATGCCACCCCGCATAGCCAGCGCAGTACTGCCAAAGCGCTGGTCTGTCTGGATGACGGGTTACAACATTTTCCCATTACTGAACTTATTGATAGTTTTGAGTCGGTTCTAAAAACCCCGGTTCAGGCTGCGGTGAAAAGAGAAGACGAGCAGGAATTTGCCCGCCTGAATGGTGAAAACCCGATGTTTTGTGAAGATGCCGGGCGCAAACTTAAAGCCAGCCTCGAAGCGCAGAAAGGGGTGAGTGACTTTTGGGTGCGTGTACAGCATCACGAAAGTTTACATGCCCATGACGCGGTAAGTGTTTTCACCAAGGGCGTGGAAGGGGGTTATTTACCCATTCCCTAGGTCTTTGATTAAACGCGCTCCTGCTACAAATGCCCGGATTTGATCCATATCACCGTATCTTCAGTTACCCGACTTGCCAGTCCCGTTTCGTTGCCGGCCGTTTTTGGGTTGCGTAACCAGGTACCGGCGGGATAAATGCCCTGTTCGTCGATTAGGGCTCCTTTAAGAACATATATCTCCTCTCCTCCGGGTGAAGCTTGCCGCTTGGCAGATATGCCTGCTGACCAGCGTTCAAGGACAACACGTTCTTCTTTGAATGAATGCAGGCTCAAAACCTCTATTCCTCTGCAATCGCTCTGCCAGTTTGCTGCATCAGTTTGAATGGTCACATGGGCAACATCGCCATCTTGAAACTGATGCAGCTTGACTAAAATGAGAGCGCCTCCCTCGCTAAAGGGTGCGTGGCGAAAACCCTCCGGGTTACGAAAGTAACATCCGGCATGATAATCGCCGGTCTCATCTGAAAAAGTACCTTCCAGTACCAGTATTTCTTCTCCCAGAGGATGGTTGTGCGCATGAAAAACAGCGCCGGGTTCGTAACGTACAATGCTGGTGGCGTGTCCGCGCTCGGCTTCTTCACGAGCAAGCGGTTTGCGTAATACACCAGGTTTGGGACTGTCTTGCCATGCAAGTTCCCCGGTTGCAATTACTGCGCGTTTATTAAAATCCATGTTCAGCATGTTAGATCCTCGGTGCTTGCAGTACCCTATACCGTTTTCGCAGGTTCAGTTAAGGGAAATTGTTTGTGATCATTATAGAAAATGTTCTGTTGTTAGCGGGAAGAGTACTATTGGGCTTGTATTTTATTTTACCAGGTTTGATGAAACTGGCAGATTTTGAGGGAAGCAGTGCCTACATGGCCGATCACAATGTTCCTTTTATAGCTGCGCTCCTGTCGCTTACTATCCTTATTCAGCTTACGGGTGGGATGGCGCTAATTGTGGGGTATAAGGGTAACGTAACTGCTTTTCTGCTTGCAGGGTTAACCCTGTTAATCAGCATATATATGCACAACTTTTGGGATTATGCCCAGGAAGGGGCAGAGGCATTAGCGCGTGCCCATGAGCAACAAAACTTTATGAAGAACATGGGCATTATGGCGGGCCTGTTGGTGATTGCAGGAAATGGTACCGGGCGCTTTAGCCTCGGCGCCAGGCAAATTCATGACAAAACGGAAACAACCTGACTTGCATTGACTATATTGCAGATGCTGGTTAAAGTTCGCGCCCCACGACCTATGCCCAGGTGGTGAAATTGGTAGACACGCTAGCTTCAGGTGCTAGTGGGGGAAACCCCGTGGAGGTTCAAGTCCTCTCCTGGGCACCATCATAGAGTTTTTTGCCTTCCGACAACTTCCGGAAAAAGCTATGCAAGCCATACAAACATTGGGTTTTGTTCCTTAATTCGTCCAGTAAAATTTTGCTCCAGCCAAGAGTTATTGTGACACTGCGAGTTTTCCTGCTGCAGACACGAAATTGGAACTTGAACTCAGGCCCAATTATATGGAGTGTTACAATGAATATTACAAAGCCGCTGACGGACACAGAAATCAGGCTGGCCAAGCCCAAAGAAAAGGAATACAACCTCGCCGACGATAAAGGACTCTGCTTGCCCGTTAAACCCATCGGCTCCAAGCTTTGGATTTTCAACGAGGTTTTTGGCTCAGATTTCGGTGCAAATCTACCGTCATAGCTCAGGTTAATCTTTGTTGATACGGAAAGTAAAAGGCTAACAATCTAAAAGGATTAAAAATCTATCTAAATCAGTTAGTTAACTCACAGATACTATTCCCACCGCCGGTATTTGCACAAATGTAGATCGATATTGTGAAAATGCACCCTACTACCAGCCCATGTAGTTCCATATTGGACAACAAGACTCAAACTTGTCGAATGAAGCAATAATAGCTACATTTGGAGCAAATATGGCTACACTCTTGTTTGTCTTCTACATTGTGGATTTGATATGTCATCACTTTTAGCCAATATAATGTTTAAGGGTTACCGTCGCCGCGTGCTGTGCCTCTTACTGCTGCGCCCTGATCAAGCCTACCATGTGCGGGAAATCGCACGACTCACCGGCACCGTTCCAGGTACGCTACATAAAGAATTAAGCAAATTGGCTAAAGCCGAGGTGCTGAAAAAATCCAACAGGGGGAACCAGGTGAGTTATCAGGCCAACCGCGATTGTTTGATTTTTGAGGAGCTATCCAGCATTCTTCGCAAAACCTCCGGGGTAGCGGATATACTTGTGGATGCCCTTGCATCTCTAAAGGATAACATTGAAGCTGCCCTGGTTTTTGGCTCCATAGCGAGTGGTAAAGCCACCAGTGATAGCGATATTGATTTGCTGATTGTGGGCAATGTGAGCTTCTCTGAAGTGGTAAAAGCACTTCACCCCGCGCAAGATGTATTGGGCCGGGAAATTAACCCCAAACTGTATACCACCATTGAGTGGCAAGCCGCCGGAATGGAAAATTCGGCGTTTATCCGTGAATTTCTGGAAAAACCGAACATTAGAGTAATTGGAGATATTGATGACCTTGGATAATCTGATCGGGATGAGCCTGTAACGCATTGAATCCGATCCTCTTTCCATCCAGCGACTATTGGAGGCGGCTAAACGCAATATCAAGGATGCGCAGATTGGGGCTGTCAGCAATGAAAATCGCTTTGACGCAGCCTATAAAGCAATTATGCAGATGGCTATTGCCGCTCTTCAAGCAAACGGTTACAGAACACTGACCAGTAAACCGGGCCATCATCAAACCATGATTCAGACACTTCCCAAAACAATTGGGTTAGATAAGGAAACAATGATTGTACTCGATGCGCTGCGTAAACAGCGCAATGTTACGGACTACACTGGCGACTTGGTTGCCGATAGTGCGGTTACCGAATGCATCAGCCGTGCGGAGGAGCTTTTGATGCAGCTCAATAAATGGTTGGAACACGAGCACCCTGAATTGGTTGGATAATAGTCCTTACGGTATACAAAAAACTTATTGCTCGCGCACATACTCAGGCGGACTGTGCAAGGCGGGATTGATCAAGAACTACAGTTTATAGAAACCAGGCTGGTAGAACTTGAACGAGAAAAGCAAACTCTATTGGCCAAACAACAGGCATTGCTTGTAAAGCAGCGATTGATAGCCTCACCGGCAATTCACTGCATTGTGTAGTGGTCACTTTTACTGGATCAGGTGCTAGCCATCGCTTCGTTAGCCATCCAGAATTCCTTACCACCGTGAATACGCACTGGATAATCGCATAGCCAGCGAGTTACTGATAATGGGTTTAACAGAATTACATTTGAAACATCAGCTACGCGGGCGTCCAGCATAAAGCGCATTTGGTTCAAACTGCCTTGAACCGAACGATCGGTTTTAGTATCAAACAGAACACCTCCCATAGACAGGCTGGCGCGACGCACCTGATTGTCTGGCATGCCCATGTAGAAGAGGGACGCAGTAAACGCTTCCTTGAACCAGCGCCCAAGCTCAGTAAACTCTGCTTTGCGCAGACCTGGTAGAAATACGGTGTAGCGAGTTTCATCGTGACAGAACAATAAACAATTGCGTCGGTCGATGTTATAAAGGTTGGCGTTCCAACTACCCAGAGGGCTGGTTTCTAACAATGATTCGCTGGATACAGTGGGGAGTTTGGTTGCCAGCTTTTTTGTGCAGTGGATGATCATTTGTCGCCCATTGTACTATCCCTCTCTGTCTGGATAGATGTCGATATATCACATTATTTAGAGTATTATATAAAGTACGATTAATAGCATTATTAGGTATACCCTCATGAGCAGCATCACAGCAAACGAACTCAAGACCAAAGGCGTATCCATTGTCGAGTCCGCCCTTAGGCAAGACGGGCAAGCTGTGATTACTGTACGCGGTGAACGCAAATACGTTGTGCTCGACTTTAGTACCTACAACAAACTGCGCGAATACGAATTGGATATCGCTCTTCAGGAAGCCCGCAATGATATAGCGAACGGCAATTACAAAACCGAAAGCGTTGATGAGCATATGAAACGAGTATTGGATTAATGCTCTACGCGCTCGTATACCCGGATAGTTATATCAGGCGCGCCAGGAAATTTTTACGCAAACATCCAAAGATACACAATCAATACAGGAAAACACTTCAATTGTTAGAACTGGATCCTTTTCACCCGTCATTGAGACTGAATGGCCTCAAAGGTCGATTAAAGGGCTTATCATCAGTATCTATCAATATGAGTTATCGGATAGTACTGGAGCTGGAAATACAGGACGAAGAAATCATGCTTATCAATATTGGTAACCATGACCAGAATTATTAGGCCATGAAAAGCTGCACTTTCACCCTGCAGAACTGCCGAGAATTCCTCTGTAGTTGCTTTTCTTTCAATTCGTTGGCTTTGTTCATCGTTTTTTCAAGTTGGGTATCGCGCCCCGCTGCAGCTTTTCAATTATTTCATTTAATTGCCGTTGAATCATAAAACCGTTGATTTTAAGAATTGCCGGTACGTCGCGGGTTTGCCGGATTAAAGAAACAATCACAATGCGGTTGCCGTTGATTGGTATGTATACAATGTAGTGTTCGCGGATGGGATGAACACTCAATTCAGTACTCTCGATATGCTTTGTAGAAGAAAAATGCTCATAATTCCGAGCAATACTCTCAGCACTTTCATGCAAGTCAAAAAAATACTGTTTGGTCAACTCCTTTCCCCACCGAGATAAAGACCACCGCCGCGCTTCCCTAAAATCCCGCTTGGCTGTTTCAGTCAAAATATAGTGTCTGCGCTTCCCTGCCATCAAAATTAATCTTCTTCGGCTATATCAAGAATCGATTTATCAGAAAAGCGACCGTTGGCTAGATCGCCCAAGCCACCCATCACATGTGTGACTATCGATTGAGCCTCCATATCATGGCGGATTAAATCTCGAAGATATTCGCTGGGTGTAGCATAGACACCATCATCGCCAGCACGGCTGTTAACAAAAGCTCGTAACTCATCGGTTAAGGATAGATTCATGCTATTCGCCATATTGAGTGCCGCCGTTTAGTATTTTTGGTGACTTTAGTCTGCATGTCGAATAATGTCAATATTCGACAGTAGTATTGGGCACTCAAAGCCGACGGCTGTTTGTATGTAACACTGAAAGTAACATTTCAATGTGGGAGATATTGATAAATTCAGCCAAATCAGATGGATAGCGTTACAGCGCAAGTCCTCTCCTGGCACCATTTATTGCATAAGGCGTTGATACCAAAGGTCTTTTTATCTCTCAGAATATTGTTCCGCCAAGGTGATACACCCTGCGTTTAGAATGGCGCATCTGTGAGAATACCATCAAGGCTCAAGGCCAGTTTTTAATCCGCAATCGCCACTGCAATCAATGGTATGGGCGCGTCATCATACCGCAAACTCTTCGCGAGCATTTCAATGGTAAGCGCGAGTTTCGCCGTTCACTGAAAA
>Ga0256847_1000144_pt1 | contig 48491 bp, 13 predicted proteins | sample TeddybearmetaG_FD_189099 | JGI IMG/M metagenome (GOLD analysis project Ga0256847, IMG submission 189099) | Hydrothermal vent microbial communities from East Pacific Rise, Pacific Ocean - Teddybear | ecosystem: Environmental > Aquatic > Marine > Hydrothermal vents | place: Pacific Ocean: East...
GCCATAGGTGTTGACGATATGGCTGGCTTGATGCTGCTCACACCAGTCTTTTAAGCGTTCATATTGGATCGCTTCCCCGCCTAAAAAGACGTGTTTTAAGGTGTTCAGTTGTGCCTCTGTGTCGCTTTCGAGTAAGGCGTAAAACACCGAGGGCGCACAGTTCAGCAGGCTGGCTTGATGCTCAGCAATGCTCGATAGCACCTGGTGACCATCAAACCCTGACATGTCCGGGAAGATCACACGGCCACCGACGCTTAAGGCGGCATAAAAGTTCTTTTGTGTGAGGTCAAAACCAATCGAGCTGATGATGACGCTGGCATCCTTCGCGCCCATGTTAAAGGTACGTGTATACCATTGGACTAAGTTGCTAAAGCTATAGTGGTATATCCCCGCGCCTTTCGGTTGCCCGGTTGAGCCTGAGGTATAAATCATATAGATTTCGTCGTGCGTCATGTCCCGCTGCAGCGTGCCGGATTCTGAGGCTAAGGTATCCTGCATTACGGGGTCTTGTAGGTTAATCAGTTTGACCCGGTTGAAAAAGCGCTCAACCTGGGCGTTGTGCACAATCGCAGCGGCCATGTTCGCATCATGTAGAATAAAACGAATGCGGTCTTCTGGGTAACTCGGGTCAATGGGTACGTAGGTTGCCCCGGCTTTCATCACCGCCAACATCGCGATCACCACATCGACTGAATAATCCAAACAAATGCCAATGGTGTGTTGGGATAAACCTTCTGTGACCAAATAGTTGGCCAATTGATTGGCCCGTTGAATTAATTCTGCATAGGTCACACGTTGGTGCGCGTCGATCAATGCCACTGCATCCGGTGAACGCTGTGCTTGCTCATCAATTAATTGATACACGGCGGGATAGTCTTGTATGGCATAACCACCGAGGTGACGACATAAACCCAGGCGTTGTTTTTCACTGGCCAATTGTAGGTCAAATTCCCCCAGGGTTTTCTGTTTCATCACCGCTTGCAGGGATAACGCGGATAAACGATCCAATACTTGTAGCGCGGTAAAGGCTGAAGGCTCACTCTGAAAACGCAGGCTGATTTTTTGGTCCTGCGCAATTACCGCAAACCGCACTTCATCCGCCGCCAAGTCCTGGCAACCGCCTTGCATTTTAAAGCCAACATCATTCAGCACGCTGTCTGATTCTAGGTGATGATATTGGTATAAAAAGTGTAATCGGCCTTGTGGCAGACGCGCTTGCACAAATTCAGGCGTGACTTTTTCATGCTCGATCATTTCTTTTTGTGTGCTTTGAATCCGGTGCGCATACGTTTCAAAATCCATTTCTGCATCAAACTCAGATTCTTGATACACCAACGGCACGACCAAACTAAAGCGGGCAATGTCATGTTCAAACCCAATCGGCCGAGCGGTGTTCACTTGGCTGACCACAAAGTCTGTTTCTGGGCGACAATAGTTTTGCAGAATAAGCCCAAATAAGGCCGCAAAATACGCCTTAATGGTGAGTTGATGTTGTTTACAATAGGCTCTGACCAAACGCGCATGCACGGCGTCAATCACCACTTCTTGCAATGGTTGGGTGGTGGCCACGGGCTCACCTTCCGCCACATGGAAATCCAACGGTTCGACTTCTTTAAACGCATTGGCCCAATAGGCTTCACGCGCTTCCAGATTGTAATCACTGCGCGCTTGCCGCACATAATGCACAAAGTTAGACGGCAGTGGTGCGGTTTGCTCACCGTCCATCAATTTTTTGTAGCGCTGACACAAGCGGTTCATTAATTCAAACACGGCTTGTTCATCCATGGTCACCGGGTTCAGCGCCAACACCACTTGCGTGCCTTGGGTATGCCGCACCAACGCCACCGACATGGAAGCGGCTAAGGGTAAGCGCGAGACGGTTTCTAAAGCTTCATCCAGTTGTTCAGCGTGATAGATCAAGGATTCCACGGTGCGTTGTTTTAACACGCATTGATACACCGGTTGTGCGCCCGCCAGCGTACACACCCGCACATCCATGCGTAACACCACTTGGTCTGCAATGACTTCATCCAAGGCTTGTTGCCAAGTATCCGCTTGAATATCCAAGGTGCAATCCATGTACGCGACAATCGGGCGGTAATGCTCGGTTTGTTGTGCGATTAAACGTGTGTAAACCATTTGCTGATTCGGTAACAGCGGCAATATATGCGCATATTCATTCACCTCTAAGTCCATGGCGTGGCACAATTCAGCCATCGAATACAATTCTTGCTGATCATATAAACCAGTTTGAACAATCGGTGCCTGAATGTCCTCACACATGGCGGTTAAGATCATCTCAAAATGCGCCGCCATGCGCTGCACGGTGTCGTCGTCAAACAGGCCGGTTTTAAATTCCCAAAAACAGTCGTAAGCTTCGGCTTGCTCATGCAGCGTTAATGTCAAATCAAACTTGGCATAGGGGTTCTCAAACGTCATCGGCTCAATCGCCATACTGGGCATGCTGACATCGGTTTTTTGGTTTGATTGCAACACCAGCATGACTTGAAATAACGGTGAGAGATGTTGCTGGCGTTCCGGGTCAACCAATGCCACCAAGCGCTCAAACGGTACATCTTGATGCGCATAAGCGCCTAAGCAGGTGTCTTTCATCTGCGCCAATAAGGCTTTAAAGGTCAGGTGGCTGACCACGTGGCCGCGAATCACCAAGGTATTCACAAAAAAGCCAATCAACGGTTCTAACTCGGCTTTGGTGCGCCCAGCAATCGGCGTGCCCACACAGATATCATCCTGCCGTGCATACCGGTGTAATAAGATTTGATACGCCGTCATCAAAATCATAAAACTGGTGACGCCTTCATCGGTGGCCAATTGGCGCACCAAACGCGCCGTTTTACTGTGCATTTTCACCGTCAGGGTTTTGCCTTGATACTGCATCACCGCTGGGTGGGGTCGATCCGTCGGTAGGTTTAACACCGCCGCACCGGCCAGTTGCGCTTGCCAATAGTTTTCTTGGGCGGCTAATACATCCCCTTGTAACCACTGCCGCTGCCAATGCGCATAATCTTTAAATTGAATCGGCAAGCGTGGCAAGTTGACCGCCACCTCACTTTGCAATTGTGCATACACCGTCGCCACTTCTTGGAATAACACTTCCATAGACCAACCATCGGAGATGATGTGATGCATGGAAAAGGCCAAGATATGTTCTTGCGCATGCAGTTGTAACACCCCAACACGGAATAAAGGCCCTTGATCCAAGGCAAATGGCTCGCGTAAAAAGGCCATTAACCAGTGTTGTATGGCGCCTTCACCGGCCCCCGGTAGATCCGACATTTGCTCGTATTGTAAGGCGATTTGGCTGTCTGCGTGAATTTGTTGCTGGGGTAAATCATCCACCGCCACAAACGTGGTGCGCAATATTTCATGCCGTCGCACCAGGTGCTTGATGACCTCGTTTAATACCGCTTGATCCAGCGCCCCGCGCATTTTCACCACGGCGGGGATCACATATGCTGCGCTACCGGCATCCAATTGATCAATGAACCACAAACGTTCTTGTGCAAACGATAACGCATACGTGGCTTGTTCCGGTGCCGCTTGAATCGGCGGTAACGGTTTGTCCTGTGTGTGTTTTAAGGCTTGCTCAATGTGTAATGCCAAACCGCCAATACTCGGCTCATTAAATAAATCTCGCAGCGCGATTTCCACCCCAAAGTGTGCTCGAATCTGGCTCATCAATTGTGTCGCGAGCAGGGAATGCCCCCCCAATTCAAAGAAGTTGTCGGTCACGCTGATCGCGGGTAAGCCCAATAATTCACACCACATAGTCTGTAAGCGTTCTTCAACCGGGCTACGGGCCGACACAAAACTTTGACCACCGAGCTGTTCGTGATCCGGGTGCGGTAGGGCTTTGCGGTCTATTTTCCCATTCGGCAATAACGGCAACTGGGTGAGTTCTAGATACACCGATGGCACCATATAATCCGGTAAAAACATTTGTAATTGGTTTTTCAAGCGTTTTTGATCCAGCGCGGCGCTCAGCACCACGTGTGCCACCAAGATCTCATCCATCACCGAGACAATCGCTTGCAGCACATCATCTTGCTCTAGAATCACCGCTTCAATCTCGGACAATTCGGTGCGCAAACCATGCAGTTTGACTTGAGAGCCTTTACGCCCTAGGAACATCAGATCCCCATTGGCCAAGAAACGCGCCAAATCACCGGTGCGATACAAACGCCCGGCACTGTCTGAGAAAGGATCACTGACAAATTTTAATTGTGTTTTCTCCGCTTGGTTTAAATACCCCCGCCCGACGCCCGAGCCACCAATACAGATTTCCCCGACCACACCCGGTGGCACAGGGTTCAAACCTTTGTCCAATAGATACACGCTGACGTTATCAATCGGCCGCCCAATGGGCACCGCATGTTGGGCATATGCGTGTGGATTATCCAGCCGCACATAAGTCGCCACATCGGTACATTCGGCTGGCCCATAGGTATTCACGATCTGCGTGGGCTGTGCCCCTTGCGCGGTTAACCACGGCACCAAGGCGGACATTTGAATCGGCTCACCACCAAAGATCAACACCCGTAATGAGTTTAAGCGCGCCATTTCGCTGGCATTCACCAAGCGTGCATCCACCAATGGATAAAACACACTCGGCGCGGTATTGATCAAGGTAATCTGGTGCTGCTCGACCAGTTGTAAGATTTGTTTGACCGCTTTTATTTCCAATTGCGAACGGTCTTCTTGCGCGGCGCTACCGGGTTTCGGTAAAGCCCGCTGATCCACCTTACCATTCGCGGTTAGCGGCAGTGCTTCTAACACCACAAACGCGGATGGCACCATATAACTGGGCAGTTGGCGTTGGGCCAAACTGCGCAAGGCATCCACATCCACCCCAGAGTCACTCACCAAGTACACCACCAAACGTTGGTCACCGGCGGTATCTTCCCGAATAATGGCGACCGTTTCCCGCACGCCGGGGTATAACCCCACCACATTTTCGATTTCTCCCAGCTCAATGCGGAAACCACGCAGTTGCACTTGCGAGTCGATGCGGCGTAAATATTCCAATTCGCCATTTTCCAGTACCCGCGCCAAATCCCCAGAACGGTATAATTTGCCTTGGCTAAACGGGTGCGGCACAAACCGTTCATCGGTTAAATCTTGGCGATGCAAATACCCACGCGCTAAACCTGCGCCAGCAATACACAGCTCGCCAGGCACGCCGGTGGGCACCGGTCGCAATTGTTCATCCAATACATATAACTGCAAATCAGGAATCGGTTGCCCAATCACACTGCTCATGCCTTCCCCACGCACGGCCCCGGCAATGTCTTCTATGCTGATCTGGCGATAGGTGACGTGTACCGTGGTTTCGGTAATGCCATACATATTCACCAGTTTTGGTTGTTGATCTCCATGGCGTTTGACCCAGGCCGATAAGTTGCGTAAATCCAACGCTTCCCCACCAAAAATCACATGCCGCAAGGCCAAACCTTGAGCCATGTCTGGATTTTGTAGCAGGCTTGTTTCTTCCGCCCGAATCAGTTGGTAAAAGGCTGACGGCGTTTGGTTTAACACGGTGACTTTTTCATCAATCAAGAGTTGATAAAAAGCGCTCGGTTCCCGGCTGACGACGTAAGGAACCACCACTAAGCCAGCCCCATAGAACAGCGCGCCCCAGATTTCCCAGACGGAAAAGTCAAACGCATACGAATGAAATAAGGTCCACACATCGTGTTCATCAAATTGATACCAGGCATGTGTGGCATCCATCAAACGCACCACGGTGTGGTGCTCAATCATCACGCCTTTGGGTTTGCCGGTTGAACCCGAGGTGTAAATCACATACGCCAGATGGTCCGGCATGATGCGCACATCTAAGTTATCCCGCGAGTATTCGGACAAACGTTCGCGTTCCTGATCAATCACCAACACATCCGCCGAACTGACCTCATTCACACTGTCGGCGATGCTTTGTGCCAGTTGCGATTGGGTCATGACCATGACCGCTTCTGCGTCTTGCACAATAAATTTAACCCGATCTCGTGGCGCACTGGGGTCTAACGGTAAGTACGCCCCACCCGCTTTGAGCACGGCCAAAATACTGATCATCAAATCAATCGAACGCTCTTGGTATAATGCCACCAAACGATTCGCCCGCACGCCCCGCTCGACCAAATACCGAGCCAACTGATTGGCTTGTGCATTCAAGTCCGCGTAGGTGATTTGATAATGTTCAAAACGCACCGCGACGTGTTCAGGAAACTGCGCCGCTGCCGCTTCAAAACGGCTCGCCAAATTTCCCCCTTGCTCAAATTTGGACTGCAACATGGCGCTTTGTAACCACGTATCTTGTTTTGCTTGGGTCATCAAACGTAACTGGCCGACCCGCTCCGCGCCGTCAATCACTTGGTCTGATAATTCCACCAATTGATCTAAAAAGTTAAATTGTGAAAAAACCCGTGGGTGATAATATAAGTTGAGTTTTAATGAGGTTTCGTCTTTTTCCAGATATAACAAGACTTGTTCTGCGTCAATCAACGCCTGCTGCCCGGCTGGGGTTTGCTGGCCGTCAAAAAAGCTCACATCCGTGTCCATACACATCAATTGATAATCAAACTGAATGCGCCCACTTTGAATCGGGTAGTTTTGAATAAATTCCCGCAAAGGCTGGTTGCTGACGACATCTTGTCGGTACCGATCCAGATACCGGAATAAGGTGGTTAAAGCTTCCCCGGGTGCCAGATGTTGCAACGGGATGATGGTCGGTATGGCCGCTTCCACATCCAGCTCATATAAACCGGCGGTTCTCGGATCAATGCGTTCATATAACGCAAAATCACCTTCTGGCCGACAATATTGCTGGATCAGATACACATATAAGGCTTTAAAATAATCCTCTGGTAAGATTTCTGTGTCACGGCAGAATTTCCAAATATTCATCATACGCTCGGCGGATAACCGAACTTGCACATGTTCCCGATGATTCCGCTCGGCGGTCAAACGTGGGTAATCCAACAATTCCACTTGATCCAAGCGCGTCTGCCAGGCACCAAACACACTGTGCAAGGTTTTGGCGTCATCGCCTGCGGCCATGTTCGGGTCAGGCATGACCAAATGCCCACCAACGGCCAATGTCGCAAAAATATTCTTTTGGGTTAAATCAAAACAAAATGCACTTTGCAGCAACACACGGTCGTCAGACGAAATTTTGAAGGCTTTAATGTACCATTGCACCAGGTTAGACACACCACGATGCTCAACCCCGACCATTTTCGGTTTGCCCGTACTGCCGGAGGTATAAATCGCATACGCCAAAGCATCCGGCCCCACATGGCTGACCGGGTTGACCGTGGACTCATACGTGACCCCCATCCAATCCGAATCCACACACAATAAACGACAAGATAAACCGGTTGGAATGCGCTCTAAATGCTGCTCTTGGGTTAATAACACCACCGCTTGGCTATCCACCAACAGATACGCGATGCGTTTTTCCGGGTAGCTTGGATCAACCGGGATATACGCCCCCCCAGCTTTCAAGACCGCATACACCGATACAATCATTTCGATTGAAGGCTGCATAGAGATGGCCACACGCTCACCATTGCTCACCCCCAAACGCCCCAAATGGTGTGCTAGCTGGTTCGCGCGGCTGTTCAATTCACTGTAAGTCAATTGCTGCTCGCCAATGCTCACGGCCAGGGCATACGGGCTCGCATAGACTTGTTGTTCAAGCATTTGGTGCACACAATAATGGTCCGAGTAGATCACCTCCGTGCGGTTCCACTGCTCCACCATCAGCGCCCACTCACGCTCACTCAACATGGGCAAGGTGCTGACATGTTGCTCTGGATCCGCCATCATGCCGGATAATAGGTTGTGGAAGTGCCCAATCATATTTTCGATGGTGCCGAGATCAAATAAATCGGTGTTATATTCCCAATGGAAAATCAACCCATCGTCGGTCTCATCGACCATAATGGTGAGGTCAAACTTGGCCGTTCCAGTGCTCGCTTCGATGCCTTCAAAGCTGAAATCGCCTTGGCTCATGTTCACTTCTGGCACATTCTGTAAGACCAGCATGACCTGAAACAACGGCGACACATTTTGATGCCGTTCGGGTTGTATTTCATCCACCAATTTTTCAAACGGAATGTCTTGGTGTGCAAACGCATCCAGCGTGGTTTCACGGGCTTTACGCAATAACTCAGAAAACCCCGGCTGGCCGGATAAATCCCCGCGCAACACCACTGTATTAATGAACAAGCCAATCAGCGCTTCGGTTTCCACCTGCTGCCGACCCGCCACCGGGGTGCCAATACAAATGTCTTTCTGCCCGGTGTAACGTGACAATAACACTTGCACACTGGCCAATAAGGTCATAAACAGGGTCGCGCCCTCTTGCTGGCCTAACTGTTTCAGTTGTGTGGTCAAAGCCGCATCGAAGCGATCATGCAGCGTGTTCCCTTGATACCGCATGTGCGTGGGGCGGGGCCGATCCGTGGGTAAGTTCAAAATCTCCACGTGTTGTAACTGGGTAGCCCAAAACGCCATTTGTTTGCTCAGCACATCACCTTGCAACCAGTTTCGCTGCCAATGGGCATAATCCGCATATTGCACCGGTAAGGCGGGTAAGCTGTGTTCCCGGCCTTGTCGATACCCGGCATATAATAGCCCCAGCTCTTGAATGAACACATGGCTTGACCAACCATCCGAAATGATGTGGTGCATGTTAATCATCAGCAGATGTTTCGGTGCGGCTGCCGCTTCGCTTTCTAACGCCACCAGGGCCACACGGAATAACGGCAGTATGCTCAAGTCAAACGGTTTTTCCACCTCCGCACGCACCAATTGTTCAATCGTATTCATCGGCGCGGGTGTCTGCACCACTCGCAATGGCGCATCTAACGCTGCGTGTATGGTTTGAATGGTTTGTCGGTCATCGTGCCATGCAAACGTCGTACGCAACATTTCATGCCGCTGGATAATCGCTTGAATGGCTTGCTCAAAGGCCGCCACATCCAATTCCCCTTGGACTTGGATGGCCGCTGGAATGCTGTAGGCAATGTTGCCAGGTTCTAATTGATCCAAGAACCACAAACGCTCTTGTGAGAACGACAACGGAATCACACGCTCTCTGGATACTGCGGTGATCGGCGGCGCTTGCAAGGTTTTTTCTGTGCGTAAGGCCAGTTCAATGGCTTGTGCAAACGCTGCCACCGTGGGCGCTTCAAACAACACGCGTAAGGCAATATCCACCTCAAAGTGTTTGGAGATGTTAGACACCACTTGCGTGGCCAATAACGAATGCCCACCCAGGGCAAAAAAGTCATCCTGCACGCCGACTTGTGGCACATTCAATAATCCGACCCACACCTCACACACATACGTTTCCACTGCATTACGCGGGGCCACATACTGGGTTTCGGCCAAAGGCTCAGGGTCTGGCAAGGCTGCACGGTCAACTTTGCCATGCGCATTCAAGGGTAATGTGGGCAACACCACAATCGCGTTGGGCACCATATACGCGGGTAAATGGTGCTTCAAGTGTGTGTCCAGAGTCTCACGATCCAGCGTTTCACACGCCACATATGCGACCAACTGTTCATCCCGCACCAACACCACGGCGGCGTGTATGTCATGTTGTTCGGTCAGGACGCTTTCAATCTCACCCAGCTCAATGCGCAAACCACGTAATTTGACTTGGAAATCCAAACGCCCCAAATACTCAATATCGCCATTGCACAAACGCCGCGCCAAATCCCCCGTGCGATAAAACAGCGCGTCACCGCCACCGGCCAGTTTGACAAAGGTTTTTTCGGTTAATTCGGGTTGCCCAATGTAACCCGCACCGACACACACACCACCAATCACGATTTCACCGGCAATGCCTTCTGGCACAGGATTAAGCTGCGCATCCACAATACACAAAGAGACTTGTTGAATCGGCCCCCCAATCGGCGGCGACTGATGCGTGTATTGATGTGGCTGGGTCAGGTGGCAATATCCCACCACATCGGTACATTCTGTTGGCCCATAACTGTTGATGACTTGGGCTTGGGTGCGATCCAAACTTAACCACGGCAACAAGCGTGGCATGTGGATGGCTTCGCCCCCCAAACAGACCGACCGTAAGGCGCTCAAGCTGCTGGCGTAATCTTCTGCCAACGGATAAAACATGCTCGGCGCACAGTTCAAATGGTTCACTGCATGGTGTTTCATGGTCATCGCCAGCTCGCCAGGCTCGTACGTCTCCGAGCGTGGGAACACCACCGTCGCGCCCACACACAACGGGGCAAAGAGGTTTTTCTGGGTTAAATCAAAACCCACCGAACTAATCACCAAGTTCCGTTCACCGGCGGCCAGTGGCATGCTGTCAATATACCATTGCAGCAGGTTCATAAAGCTGTGTTGATACACCGCCGCGCCTTTGGGTAGGCCGGTAGAACCCGAGGTATAAATGGCGTAAATCAAATCATCCGCATGGGTTGTCTGCGTCGGCAAACTGCTGGGTAAGGCCCCACACAACACCTCGAACTGGTCGATGTCCACCACCTCAGCTTGCGCAAAATCTAATTTGGCCAGAATATCCGCTTGCGAAATCACCAATGACACACTGGCATCTTGCACAATATGCGCGATTCTGCCCGGTGGATAACTCGGGTCTAATGGAATGTAGGCCGAACCGGCCCGCAACACGCCCAACAAGGCCACCAGTAAACTCGGTGCACGTTGACAACACACCCCGATCCACGGCTGTTTTGAGGCGCTGTTGGCCGCCGTCAACCCCAATAAATACTGCGCCAATTGGTTCGCTTGTGCATCCAACTCGGCGTAACTCAAGCGCTGGTTATCATCCATCACCGCAATCGCATCCGGTGTGCTTAACGCTTGTGCATGAATGGCCGCTTCCACACGCTGCTCACAGCGTGTGGCGTTGACCGCTTGCTGTACTTGCGCATCGAATTGAGCTTGTTCCTGCTCAGAGGTCCAGCGCACATCCGCCACCCGCTCGCATCCCGATACGATTTGTTGCATCACGCCCAATAAGCGCGACAAACACCCGTGTTGTTGAAAATGCGAGGTGTGCGACCACAGATTCAACTGCAATTCATCTTCCAACACACGCACAATCAGTTGCACTTCTGTTTCTGCCACCGGTGGCGAATAATGCAATAACGATTGCGCCTGGCCAAGTAATGGCATGCGGGTGGCAAAGTGATAAAAGTTATATAAAAAGGTTAAACGCCCTTGCGGCAGATGTTGTTGCTGCGCAAACAAGGACAACGGGCCTTGTTTGCGTTCTTCTTTTTGTCGCAAGCGCACGGCTGCAAACAAATCCACAAACGTCATATCCGCCGCAAACCAATCACGCGATACCACCGAGGGCACTTGTTGGTAATAACAGCCCACGGTTTGCCCATGGCCTTTGGGTCGCCCCGCCACAATGTCATTCAGGATAAAGTCCTGCTCGGCACGACAGTAAACAGACATGGATAAACCATACAGCGTTTTAATCAACATCGACGGAGTGATGCGCTGGCGGCGGCAGTATTGTTTGACCTGTTTCAAAAAGTCCCCGGACAGGCTCACAATTTCGTGTTCTAAATTGGCTTGCGCAACGTGCTCTGCGGGGAAGTCCAAAGCTTCCACCCCGGCGGTGGCCGCACGCCAATAGTCCAAGCTCGGGGTTTGATCCACTTGCGCGGCCGCCCCTTGCACATAGGTAAAGAAGTCTTGCGTCGGCGCGGCTAAGCTGTCGCCCCCCATCATCACGGCATATAACGAACAGACTTCTTGTAACGTTGTGGACAGGCCGACCCCATCCAACACAATGTGGTGCGCGGCGGCCACCACATAATACGATTCTGGCCCCAACGCAATCACTGAAAACTGCACCAAGTCATCCGTTTCCAACTGATAAGCCCGATAGATGGCTTTATCCAGCATGATTTTGGCCACGTCTTGTGCATTTTCTTGGTTGGACAAATCCACCCGCTCAACCTTGACTTCAACTTGCTTGCGCACACATTGATACACAGAATCCGCATACGCCACATCACAACGCACCAACTGCGCACGCAAAATCGGGTGACGCTCCACCACTTGCTGACAGGCCCGCTCCCAACACGCAAAATCAATCGTTTGTTGCGCGTGTAAAGCCATGCCCAAACAGTTACGCGTGGTGTCTGGATTCACCACACTGTATAAATACAAATCACGCTGAGTCGCGGTGAGGCTATAGATGCCATCATACGCCTGCTGAGATAAGCCCAACACGCCATATAATGCTTGCTCAGGCAGCAACCGAATGTGTTGAATATTTTGTTCGGGGTCTTCCACCATTTGTTCTAATACATAGGTATATTGCCGCATCATGCGTTCAATCGTACCTTCATCAAACAAATCAGTGTTGTATTCGACGTTTAAACTCAAACCACCGGCATACTCGGAGATGGCCAACGTCATATCATATTTTGCGGTTTTATTATCCGCTTCGAGCATTTCAAAGCTCAGATCACCCAAACTAAAGCCCGCTTCAACCGCCGCAGATTCCAGCGTGAAACCGACTTGTGCGACCGGCGCATACGCCATATTGCGTGAGGAGGTGACCGCATCAATGACCAATTCGACCGGCGTATCTTGGTGTGCATAAGCGGATAACGCCATCTCCCGCACGCGTTGTAACAATTGCGCCACACTCGGGTTACCCGAGAGATCCAAGCGCAGTAACACCGCATTCACAAACATGCCAATCAACGGCTCTAACGGCGCATGGCTACGACCCGCCACCGGTGACCCCACCACCACATCTTCTTGCCCGGCATAACGCCCTAACAACAACTGGTACGCGCTCAGCATGAGCATAAACAAGGTCACCCCTTGTGTGCGAATGCTGGCATGAATCTGGGCCGTGAGTGTGTCGGATAACGTCAGGCTATAACGCTGCCCAGCAAAACTCTGCACCGAGGGTCGGTTACGATCCGTCGGTAAGGTCAAACGTTCTGGCGCGCCTTGCAGCTGCTGTCGCCAATAATCCAACAGTTGCTCTAACACCGCACCTTGCAACCAACTGCGTTGCCACACCGCATAATCGGTATATTGAATCGGCAAATCGGGCAACATCGGCACTTGATGCTGGCTGAACGATTGATACGCATGCGTGACTTCCCGCACCAACACTTGCACCGACCAGCCATCTGAAATGATGTGGTGCATGGTAAACAACAACAAATGTTCCCGCGCTTGTAAGCGAATCAATTTCACCCGCAATAACGGCGCTTTGCTTAAGTCAAACGGCAACCCGGCCTCTTGCTCGGCCAAGCGTTTGGCTTGTGTTTCTTGTAAATATTCCGGCTGGTCTGAAATGTCTTCTACCGCCACCACTTGCGCCACAAAGTCATCCACCACTTGTGTGGAAACGCCATCTTCAGTGACAAAACGGGTGCGTAATGCCGCATGCCGCTCCAATACAAAATTGACCGCCGATTTTAACGCCCCCACATCCAGCGCACCGCTGAGTTTCACCGCCGCGGGCATGTTGTACACCGCACTGCCGGCCTGTAACCGATCCAAAAACCACAAGCGTTCTTGTGCATAAGACAGCGGGATATTGCCGTCTATCGACATCGGTTGTAATGGCGGCGTGCTCACCTTGTCGCCTTGTTTAAAGGCGATTTCAAGGTCTTGTGCCAATTGTTCAATGGTCGGGTGGGTAAACACTGCGCGCACCGGCAGCTCAACGTTCAATTGATCCCGAATGCGTGCGACCATGCGAGTGACCAATAACGAGTGGCCACCACAGGCAAAAAAGTCATCGGTAATGCCGATGATCTCGTCGGTGTCTAAAATGTCTTGCCAAATGGCCAGTAACGATTGTTCCGTTGGTGTGCGTGCGGCCACGGTTTCATGTTCAAACTGTAATTCCCCCACATCCGGCAGGCTGGCGTGATCGACTTTGCCATTCGGGGTCAGTGGGAATGCCGTGAGTTGGAAAAAATGCTGCGGCACCATGTAAGCCGGTAGGTGTCGCTCCAACGTGGTTTTGATCACCTGCTCTTTACACTGGCCCACATAATAGGCCAATAAATGCGCGTTTTTGACCAACACCAAACCCGCTTCAATGCCTTCCATGTCTTGCAGCAGGGTTTCAATCTCACCCAATTCAATGCGCAAGCCGCGAATCTTCACTTGGTGGTCAATACGCCCCATAAAGTGAATCTTGCCTTGCTCTGATAAACGCGCCAAATCGCCGGTTTTGTATAATCGATTGGCGGCTTCATCCGCGCCCACAAACGGGTTCGGGATAAACGCGGCAGCGGTCGCTTGCGCATCTTGTAAATAGCCCCGGCCAACCCCTCGGCCCCCAATGTAAAGCTCGCCAATCACGCCCCGTGGCACCGGGTTCAAATGCGCATCCAGAATATATAAACGCACATTGTCATTCGGTTGGCCAATGGGGATGTGTTTTTCATCCCCGGTGAGGCGATGATACGCGGCAATATCGGTACACTCGGTTGGCCCGTAGGTGTTCACCAATTCGGTGTCACTCTGTGCTAACCAGCTTTGTAGGGCGTTGAGTTGAATCGCTTCCCCCCCCAAAAACACCGTTTTCAAGGTGCTCAAGCGGCTCATCGGTTGTTGTTCTAATAACGGATAAAACGCACTCGGTGCACAGTTTAAGCGGGTAATCTGTTGCGCTTGTATGACCGCCACAATGGCTTCCGGGTCATAAAACTCGGTGTCCACAAAACACACACTGCCACCCACCCACAACGGTGCAAATAAATTCTTCTGGGTTAAGTCAAAACCCAATGCGCTGATGATTAAGGCTTGGTCGTCTTGCGCAAATTCAAACGTGCGGCAATACCACTGTAATAAGTTCGCCGCGCCCCGATGTTCCACGCCAACGCCTTTGGGTAAACCGGTCGAACCCGAGGTATAAATTTGGTAAATCAACTGCTCGGGCCGCACCGTCACGTCGGGGTTATCCGTTGGTTGTTGCGCCAGTGCTGCGCTGTCATCCAAACACACCCATTGGCCGCTGAAATCCGGCACGGTTTTAATCCCGGTTTCACTCAACACCGTCTGCGCCCCAGCATTGGCCAGAATATACGCAATACGGGCTTCAGGGTAACTCGGGTCAATCGGCAAATAACACCCACCGGCTTTGAGCACGCCCAATATAGCCACCAATACCTGTGGCGAGCCCCCCACACACACGCCAACCACTTGTTCAGACGCCAAGCCATTGGCCAATAAACAGTGCGCCACTTGGTTCGCACGTTGATTCAACGCGCTATAGGTTAACGACGTGTGCGTGGACAACGCGGCGATGCGCTCTGGCGTCGCCAACACTTGTGCTTCAAAGCGTTGATGCACGGTGGTGCTGGCATCCAGGCTATTATCATCCGTCTGATTCAGTTCCACGGTTAAATAGTGCAGCTCATCACGGGACAACATCGGCAAGGCCCCAATCTTGGCCTCGGGTTGTGCCATCATCGCGCTCAATAACCGCATCAAATGCGCGACCATCGGTATCATGCTGGATTTGGCGAATAAGTCCGTATTGAACTGTAAACTGCCGATCAAACCATCATCCATCTCAACCAGATTAAGCACCAATTCAAACTTGGCAACGCCCACTTCCAGTTCAAGTGGTTTGATCTGAATGCCGGGTAAAACCACCGGTTGCATGGACAAACTTTGCATGCTGAACATGACTTGGAAAATCGGGCTGCGCGCCACATCCCGCGTCACGCCCAACACATCCACCAGTTTATCAAACGGTAAATCCTGGAATTCAAACGCATCCAAAGTGTCTTTTTTCAGTTGCGCCAAGACCTGTGTAACACTCGGATTATTCGCCAACTTGGCACGTAAGGCTTGGGTATTCACAAAAAACCCAATCAACGGCTCGACTTCAGGGTAATGCCGCCCGGCAATCGGCGTGCCGACGGCAAAATCATCTTGCCCACTGTGGCGTTGTAGCAGAATTTGGAACGCTGCCATGAGCAACATGAATAAGGTCACATCGTGTGCTTGTGCAAAGGTTTTTAACGCCGTGGTCAGCGCCGGATCCAAGGTAATCGGCACTTCATCGCCATTAAACGTTTGCTCTAGAGGTCTGGGGAAATCGGTGGATAACACCAGCGCGGGCACCTCGGCCAACTGCGCTTGCCAATAGGCCAATTGCGTATCCAGTACTTCGCCTTGCAGCCATGCCCGTTGCCAATGCGCAAAATCCTTAAATTGTAACGCCAACGGTGGCAATAACGCCTCGCTTGAATCCGTGCCAAAAGCTTGGTAATACGTCGAGAATTCTTTAATGAACAGCCCCATCGACCAGCCATCTGAGATCACATGGTGCATGCTGATGAGCAATAACACATCCTCATCACTGCAACACGCAGTGGCGCGAATCAACGGCCCCTCGGTCAGTGAAAACGGCGTTTTGGCGTCACGTAAAGCCTGCGCCTGATAAAACGCCGGCACATCCCCACTGGCTTGCACAATGTTTAAGTGCGAATCAATCTGTGCGTGCACCCGTTGCTGTGGTTCCCCTTGTTCGGTCACAAACGTGGTGCGCAACACTTCATGCCGCTGGATGACTTGATCAAACGCCCATTGCAGGGCTTGCAGGTTAATCTCACCTTGCAAAATCACTGCGGCCGGAATGTTATACGCACTGCTGTTCGGTTCCAGTTGATCAATGAACCACAAACGTTCCTGGGCAAAAGATAACACCGGCACCGCCTCCGACGGCATCGGCACAATCGGGGGTTTGTCTTCGGTGTGGTGCCGATATTGTTCAATCGCCAAGGCCAGCTTGGCCACGGTGGTGGCTTCAAACAGCACTTTAAGTGGGATTTCCACTTCAAATTGGGTGCGGATTTGAGAGAGTAATTGGGTGGCCAATAAAGAGTGCCCACCCAAGGCAAAGAAATTATCCTCAATGCCGACTTGTTGCGCCCCCAATAAGTGTGACCACATTTGGCACAACTGTTGTTCTACTGGTGTTTGTGGGGCCACATAACGATCAGTATCCGAGGTTTCCGGTTTGGGTAATGCACGGCGGTCCACTTTTCCATTCCCGGTCAGCGGTAAGACATCCAATTGCAAAATGTGCGCGGGCACCATATACGGCGGTAAAGCATCACCGGATAGCTGTTTCAGTTGTTCCGTATCCAGCACCGTATCGGCCACCACATACGCCACCAAACGCGCATCGCCGGGGCTGTCTTCACGCACCATCACCACCACTTCACGCACATCGCCAATGCCCGCAATGACCGCTTCAATTTCCCCCAGTTCAATTCTGAAACCACGCAGTTTAACCTGCGAGTCTATCCGGCCCAGGTATTCCAAGCCCCCTTCCGGTAGATGCCGGGCCAAATCCCCCGAGCGATAGAGTTTGCCGTCATGGAATGGATTGTCGACAAAACGTTCTGCGGTTAATTCCGGTCGGTACAAATACCCCCGCGCCAAACCCGCACCACCCACACACAATTCCCCCGGAATGCCGATGGGCACCAATTGCAGCTCGGCATTGACCACATACACCCGCAAATCAGGAATCGGCACACCAATGATGCTGCTCACCGCTTGCCCACTGTTGGCCGCGTCCACATCCGCTTGGGTCACCACCCGATAGGTCACATGCACCGTGGTTTCGGTAATCCCATACATATTCACCAAACTTGGGAATTCATCCCCATGGCGTTGGAACCAGGCTTCTAGGTTTTTAAAGTCGAGCGCTTCCCCACCAAACACCACATACCGCAGTTGCATCGCTTCATCGGAGAATCCCGGCTGTGTTAACAGGTGTTCCTCGGCCCGAATGAGTTGGTAAAAGGCCGACGGTGTTTGGTTCAATACCGTGACTTTTTCGGTCAACAATAACTGGTAAAACTGCTCGGGGTCGCGGCTGATCAAATACGGCACCACCACCAAACGGCCACCATACGCCAACGCGCCCCAAATCTCCCAGACCGAGAAATCAAAAGCATAAGAGTGGAATAACGTCCACACATCGGTATGGTCAAATTCAAACCACGCATGGCTCGCATCCATCAGGCGAATCACTTGCCGATGCTCGATTTGCACGCCTTTGGGTTTGCCGGTTGAGCCCGAGGTGTAAATCACATACGCCAGATCATCCCCAGAGATGGGCAGATTCAGCGGTGTGGTGGCATAGTCGGTTAACGCCATGGTATCCAACGCAATGACCTCAACCGAGGCGTGCAGTTGTGTTACTAAAGCCGCTTGGGTTAACACCACTTTGGCTTTGGCATCCTCCACAATAAACGCCACGCGGTCACTCGGGGCACTCGGGTCTAACGGCAAGTAACCGCCGCCCGCTTTTAACACCGCCAATAATGCCACCACCAAATCCACCGAACGCTCTAGATACAGCCCAACCAGGATGTCTTTGCCCACACCACGCTGCTGTAACACACGCGATAATTGGTTGGCCCGCGCCTCTAAAGCCTGATAACTGAGGCTGTCAGTTGCATAACACACCGCGATCTGCTCAGAAAAATCCCCTGCACATTGTTGAAAACGCGCCACCAAGGTTTCCTCAGTCGGATACGCTTGGTATGGATAACAAGCATTCAATTGGTGATTTTGTTCTGTCAGGCTGACCCATGGTAAATCCCGCAGCAGTTCGGCCCCATCCAAACAACACTGGGCCAAAAACGCCAAACGTTCCAGAAAATCAATGTCCGTAAAGTGATCGGTATGATAATGCAGGTTTAAAGTCACATCCTGGTAACCGGCATTAATCACCAAATGCACTTGTTCATCAAAGAACAAAGGAATCTGTTGCTGTAATTCCGTGGTTTCGCCCAAGAATTCTAACTCGGCCGCAAACGCATACAGGTTAAAAAAGAAACTGAGTTTGTCGGTTGGCACCAAACGGCCTTGTTCAAACACAGAGATCGGGTGTTTTGAACCCACGGTTTTCTGGTAATTGCGCACATACGCAAAATATTCGGTCAAACGCGTTTGCGCGGACAAAATATCTGCGGAAATCACCGTCGGCACTTGTTGATAATAACAGCCGATGCCTTTCAAATGCTGTTTGGCCCGGCCACCGACGATTTCATAAAAGTTTAAATCCGCTTCTGGTAGACAATACGCCTTCAACATCAAACCATACAGCCCTTTGAAGAATAAACTCGGGGTCATGCGGTTACGTCGGCAGTATTTTTTAATGTCCGTCCAGATGGTTTTATCCAAGGTTTTGTGCGTGTGCCGTTTCTGTGCTTGCGGTACGGGTAAGCGCTGAAAGCTTAACGCTTCAACACCAGACAACTGCTGTTGCCAAAAGGTTTTGCTGGACTCTAAATCAAACGTATCCAGGTTCTGTTGCACATAATCCGGGAACACACTGGGCAGCGGCGTATACGGGGTGCCTTCCAGTAAGTGCGAGAGAATCTGCCCCAATTCCAATGAATGTAACGTCCCTGAGGTGCCATCCATGAGTAAGTGATGGGTGGAAGCCACATACACGTAATGCGTTTTCGAACATTGAATCAACGCATATTGGTGCAATGGCCCGTCATCCACCGCGTATGGCTGGTACACAAACTGGTGGATCATGTCGGCCAATTGGGCCTCGGTGATGGTGTCACTCAAGGCATCAATAAAATGGAAATCAACCGCATATTGTTTCGCATAACCTTGGAAGACCGGCGGTAAATAGGCTTTATTCACCGGCAATAAACGCGTGCGCAAAACCGGCTGCGAGTCGACCAAGCTTTGTAACGCTTGTCGCCAGGTTTCCGGGTCGATGGCTTGATGGATGTGCAACACACAGCCCAAGCTGTTCATGCGGGTATCGGGGTGCATTTTTGAGTCAAGATACAAATCCCGCTGGGTCACCGTCAACGGTAAGATTTGCTCGTAAGCATCCGCCGCCACACCCAGCTCCGCACACAATGCCGCATGGTCCATCAATGGCAAGGCACTTAACAACGTGTCGGGATGGCTCATCGCATCATTCAGCAGATAGGTGTAGAAGCCGGCCATTTGTTCGATGGTTTCGGCATCAAACAAATCCGTGTTGTATTCCCACAAACCGCTATAACCGGTCTCGCTTTGCAGAATCATTAAGGTCATGTCGTATTTGGCCGCACCGGTTTCCAAGTCCAACGGCTCCAGCGTCAAGCCGTCTAACGTCATGGCTTCCAGCGGCGTGTTTTGTAAGGCAAAACCAATTTGCACAATCGGCGAGTAACTTAAATTACGATCCGGGCTGACCGCATCAATGACTTGCTCAAACGGCACATCTTGATGCGCAAAAGCTTGTAAGACGACTTCTTTTTGCCGTGCCAACAGGCTGCTAAAGCTCGGATTATCGGTTAAGTCCGAACGCATCACCACGCCATTCACAAAATACCCGATCAGGTGTTGCACTTCTTCTTGCTGGCGGCCAGCAATCGGGCAACCCACCAAAATATCGCGCATGCCACTGTAACGCGACAACAAAATACTATACACCGTCAACAACACCATAAAGGGCGTCACACCCGCTTGCTGGCTGAAGCGTTTGAGTTTGGTTTGTAGCGCGGTGCTGATGTCAAACCGATGATTCGCGCCATTAAAGCTTAATTGTGCGGGTCGTGGCCGATCCGTTGGCATATTTAACAGCGGCGGTGCTCCGGCCAAGGTGGTTTGCCAAAACCCCACTTGTTGGGCCAGGCGTTCCCCGCTTAACCACTGCCGCAACCAATGCGCGTAATCCGCATACTGAATCGGTAGCACTGGCAAGCTGGCTTCACGCCCGGCCAGCTTGGCTTGGTAAAAGTGGATAACATCCGACATCAACACCCCGATAGACCAGCCATCTGAAATGATGTGGTGATGATTGATCGACAATAGGGCCTCATTGTCCGATAACGTGATCAAGGAGACGCGGAAAGGCACCTCTTCAGCCAACGCAAATGGCGTGCGTGCATCTTCTAACACGGCGGCTTTGGCGAGTGCTTCCGCATCGGCATTGTGGCTTAAATCTACGCTATGCCAGGGTAAGGCCAAATCAGCCTGAATGGCCACTTCCGGCACCCCGTTTTCACTCACAAAACGGGTGCGTAATACTTCATGGCGCTGTAATAACTGGCCAAAGCTGTGTTTTAACGCCGCCACATCCAGGCTGCCACGCAAACGCACAGCAAAATGAATGTTATAAATCGCGCCGGGGGAATACTGTTCAACAAACCACAGACGCTCTTGGGCAAACGACAACGGCAAGGTTTGTTCGCGAGAGACTGGCACAATCGGGGCCAAGGTCAGCGCTTCCCCGGCGTCAATCAGTGCACAAAAATCGGCCAAGATGGGGTTTTCAAACAACCCTCGCAGCGGGATATCCTTATCAAACGTGCGCCTGACTTTGGCCATTAACTGCGTGGCCAAGAGCGAGTGGCCGCCGGACTCAAAGAAATTATCACTCAAGCTGACCGTCTCTAAGCGCAGTAGATCCGCCCATAAGGCCGCCATGGTTTTTTCGGTGAAGCTGCTTGGGGCCACAAAATCGGTATCATCTCGGGCTTGAAAGGTCGGCTCGGGCAAAGCTTTACGGTCAATTTTTTCATTCGGGGTCAATGGAAACTGCTGCATCGGCATAAACACCGCGGGCACCATATAATCCGGCACATCCTGTTTCAAAGTCTCGCGCAAAACCTCGGCTGAGAGCGCCGTGTCAGCCGCTGCAATCACATAAGCGACCAATTGCGGCGTGCCAGAGGCATCGTCTCTGGCCATCACCACGGCTTCTTTGACGCTCGGATCACGATTCAATAAAGCCTCAATCTCACCCAATTCAATCCGAAAACCACGGATTTTGACTTGGTGATCAACCCGGCCCAAACACAATAATTGGCCATCGGGTAAATACCGCGCCAAATCCCCGGTGCGATAAATCCGTTGGCCGGATGCAAACGGGCTGCGAATGAACACCGCTTGGGTCATATCCGCCCGCCGACGGTAACCCCGAGTGACCCCATCGCCACCAATGTACAATTCCCCCACCGCGCCAATCGGCACCGGTTGTAACGCACTATCGAGCAAGTAAACCTGGGTATTCCCAATTGGCCGCCCGATGCTCACGGGCGCACCGGCTCGGAGCGCTTCGCCTTTGATCTGGGCTGCGGTCGACCAAATGGTGGTTTCGGTCGGGCCGTATAAATTCCATAAATCAATGTGCGCATGCGCCGTCAATTGCAGGGCCAGAGCTTCCGGCATCGGTTCCCCCCCACAAATCAAGCGAATCGGTTTGCGCGGCTGCCAGTCGCTGTCTAACAATAATTTCCAGGTCGCGGGTGTGGCTTGCATAACGCTGATGTCACAACGTTCAATGGCCGCAGCCAAACGTTCCCCATCCATGGCCAATTCCCGGCTGGCGATGACCACTTCGCCCCCCACCAGCAACGGCAACCACACTTCCACCCCGGCAATGTCAAACGACAACGAGGTGACGGCTAACAGCTTATCGTTGCGATGAAAACCCGGTTGCTGTTTCATGCTGTGCAATAAATTCACCAACTGGCGCTGTTCCACTTCCACGCCTTTTGGTTGGCCGGTGGAGCCCGAGGTGTAAATCACATAGGCCAAATGCTCCGCCCGTGAAATACTCGGCAAGGCATCATCATTGCGCTGCACGCTGCGCCAATCTTCATCCATATTCAAACGTTGTAGGCCGTCCATCTCCAAACCGGTGATGTCCGATTCACTGATCAACAGCTGCACATCGCCATCTTCCAACATAAAGCGCAGGCGTTCATTTGGGTATAACGGATCCAACGGCACATACGCGCCACCGGCTTTAAAGATCGCCAGTAAGGCCACGATCATCCAATGCGAGCGCTCCAGGCAGACGCCAACCAGTTGATCCGGTTTGACGCCTTTGTCCAGCAAACAATGCGCCAAATGGTTACTCATTAAATCCAGTTGCGCATAAGTTAACACCGTCTCCTCAAAACGCACGGCCACTTGCTCTGCAAACATGGCCACACTTTTTTCAAATAAACAGGGGAACGTCGCCGTGCTCGGGTACACCATGTGGGTTTGGTTTAACTCGGTGAGCAAGGTTTTGCGTTCTTCCGGTGGCAACATGGTCACTTCAAACACGGAACGGTCCGGCTCGGCCAACATATGCTCTAACAAAATTTCATAGTGCGTGGCAAAACGTTGAATCGTGTCGCGCCCAAAAATATCGGTATCAAATTCAAAGGCCGCGGTGTACACGCCCGCTTGTTCACGCAGCTCCAAACTGAGGTCATATTTGGCAATCTGCTGGTGCGCCTCTAACATCTCAATGCGCAAGGCCGATAAGAGCTGATTCACATCCAGCTCTGGGGTGTTTTGCAAGGTAAATAAGGTCTGAAAGATGGGCGAGTGGCTGGTGTCTCGGGCCACTTTTAAAGCGTCCACCAATTTTTCAAACGGCACATCTTGGTGCGCATACGCATCCAACGCATCTTCACGCAAGGTTTCAATTAAGTGGTGAAAACTGGTGTCTTCCGATAACTCGGTGCGGAAGGTAATGGTGTTGATGAACAAACCCAACATGCTTTGCGTTTGTGGCTGCTGGCGGCCGGCAATCGGGCTGCCAATACACACATCTTTTTGCCCCGAGTAACGGCATAACAACACAAAATACGCCCCCAATAAGATCATAAACGGGGTCGCATCATGCGCCTGTGCAAACGGTTGTATGCGTTCTGATAAACTGCGCGACAAAGTGAAACGGTATAATTCCCCGGCATAACGCTGTACCGCTGGGCGTGGAAAGTCCGTGGGTAAATCCAAGGTTTGTGCAGCGGCCAATTTTTGTGCCCAAAAATCGATTTGCTGGGTTAATGTGTCGCCACACAACCATTGCCGTTGCCATAAGGTGAAATCAACATATTGTAGCGGTAATGCCGTATCCTCGGGCACCTGCGCGCTACATTTTTGTTCGTATAAAGTCACCCATTCTCGGATAAACAGGCCAATAGACCAACCATCCGCGATGATGTGATGCATCACAAACACCAACACCGACTCATCCGCCGCCAGGATAAAACGCTTGACCAAAAACAACGGCGGCTCAACCAAGTTAAACACGTGTTGGGATAAGGCCTCAATCTGCGCCTGCAAAGCTTGCTCTGGATTCACCTCGGTGGATAAATCCTGTGCTTCAATCGCACACAGCAATTCGGGGAAGATGACTTGCGCGGGAATGCCCTCTTGCTCAGGGAAACCGGTGCGCAAAATATCATGCCGCGCAATCACGCGGTTTAACGCCCAGGTGAAATCCTCAGCCTGTAACACACCACTTAAGCGGATCGCCCCTGGCATGTTGTACACATAGCCATTTTGATTGAATGCTTGTAGGAACCACAAACGCTCTTGTGAGAACGACAGTGGGATCACATCCGGGCGTTCCGCTCGGGCCAAATCCGTCACATCTGATTCGGCTTGGTATTGGCCCAAAATGTTCGCAATGGCCTCAACCGTGGGGTTTTCAAATAACGTGCGCAGGGGCAGTTTGGCCGCATAATCGGTTTGCAAACGCGCAATCAGTTGGGTCGCCAATAACGAATGCCCACCGAGTTCAAAAAAGCTGTCCACCAAACCAACTTGGGGCACTTGCAATAATTGCTGGAATAACGCCGCAATGGCTTTTTCCGTATCACTGCGGGGCGCAATATAATGCTTCGCCACCACTTCTGGGTCAGGTAAGGCGTTACGGTCCACTTTGCCATTCGGCGTCAGTGGCAAACGCGGCATCGAGATGAGGTGCGCAGGCACCATGTAATCCGGTAACTGCTCGATACACGCCGCCCGCATCGGTTCGGCTTCCACATTACCCACATAATACGCCACCAATTGTTCATGTCGCACCAACACCAGGCTTTCTTCAATGCCCGGTAATGCGGACAATACGGCTTCAATCTCACCCAATTCAATGCGCAAACCACGCAGTTTGATTTGGTGATCCACACGACCCATAAAAACGATTTGTTGGTCCGCATCCACCCGGACTAAATCCCCGGTTTTATACATCAGACCGTCAGCCGCAAATGGGTCTGGCACAAACACCGCCTCGGTTTGGGCGACATCTTGCAGATAACCCCGGCCAACGCCGCGCCCGGCAATGTAACATTCCCCGACCAATCCCGTCGGCACTGGTCGGCGCGTTTGGTCCAGCACATACACCTGCACATTGTCATTCGGCTGACCAATTGGAATCGGGCGTGAGACAAATTCATCAATCTGTTGCACGCAGTAACTGGCCGCAATATCGGTACATTCCGTTGGGCCATACATGTTGACTAACTGCACCGTATGGCTTTGTAACCACGCCCGCATGACGTTGAGTTGAATCGGTTCCCCGCCAAAAAATAACGTGCGCAAGCTTTTGAGCTTGTCTTGGTCGGCGTCTAATAACGGATAAAAAGCACTCGGCGCACAGTTTAAATAGGTGATTTCGTGTTGATCAATGGCCGATAAAATCGCCTCAACATCATAATGCGCTTGTGCGGAGAAACACACTTGGCCCCCACACCATAACAATGCAAACAGATTTTTTTGGGTTAAATCAAACCCCAACGCACTGATGATCAAGGTGCGATCCTGCGCGCCCAGATTAAATGTTTGGGTGTACCAATGTAATAGATTGACCACCCCGGCATGCACCACACCGACGCCTTTTGGCTGCCCCGTGGAGCCAGAAGTGTAGATTTGGTAGATCAAATGATCCGCCTGTAAACCAGCGCGATCCGGGTTACTTAACGGTTGCTGGCGGTACGTTTGTGCTTGATCAATACACCACCAGGCGCCCTCAAAAGAAGCCAATTCAGTCATACCAGTGGTACTCAGCATGATCTGCATGCCAGAATTGGCGACGATGTAATCAATCCGCGCTTGTGGGTAGTTGGGGTCAATCGGGATATAACAGCCCCCCGCTTTGAGCACCGCCAAAATCGCCACCAATACGTCCGGTGACGGCTCAATACACACGCCAACCGCTTGTTGTAACGGTAAGCCGTGTTCGATTAACGCATGCGCAATGCGATTGGCCCTTTCATTCAGTTGTTTATAGGTGTAATTGGCATGATCGGATACTGCCGCCAGGGCACTCGGGCTGCGCAGTACTTGTTGCTCAAAACCGGCGTGCACGCTGTCAATAGACGGCGTGTGCTGTTGTTGCGTTTGGTTCCACGCAGCTTGATGCGGCTGTTTTTCCAATTCATCCAGCAGATGAAAGTCCCCCACGGTGGTGACCCCGGCAATAAACTGCTCAATCAACTGGCGATACCGCGTTAAAAACCCAAAACTGGTGAAGTTGGCGCTGTGATAACGCAAATTCAACTCAAGCCCGGCTTGGGTGTTTTTGATGATCATCAACACTTCATTTTCCGCAATCAACGCATTGCGTTGAATCGTGGTGACCAACTGATCATTGTTCTTAAAACGAATCCCACCCGGGATGTCAAAAAAGTTGTAGATAAAATTCAAACGCCCTTGTGGGATGACTTGGCTTTGTGCAAATAAGGATAAATCTTGTTTCCGGCCCAATGTGCGCACAAATTGTTTGACGTAATTAAATAAATCAGTGGTGGCCGTATCCGGCTGTAATAATGCGTGTGGGAAAATCACCGGCACTTGCTGGTAATAACAGCCCAAGGTGGATAAGTGTTGTTTCACTCGGCCACCCAAGATTTCATAAATGACAAAATCTTGATCCGCACGACAATACGTTTTTAACATCACCCCATACAACGCTTTGAGCAATAATGCGGGGGTCAAACGCTGGCGGCGTGCGGCTTTTTTCAAGGCTTTCCATTGCTCGCCTTCAATGCACAAGGATTCATCCACGCGCTGTGGTTGCTCGGTCGGGAGCGCGGCAAAATCCAGTGGTTCGACATTGGCGCTGGCATTACGCCAGTAGGTCAAGCTGTCATCATGGTCAAAACGGCTGGCGTTTTCGAGCACATATTCGCGGAATAAACACGCCACGGAATGGTATTTCTGGCCTTGCACTAACGCTTCATACGTCCAACACAATTGTTGTGCATACGTGTGCACGCCAATCCCATCCAACATTAAATGGTGAATGCCCATGACCACCAAAGCGTTTTCTTTGAGCAGGTATACACGGTGCCGAATGAGTGCGCCATTCAATAGATCATACGGCTGGTATACAAAGTCAGAGGCTTCTTCAACCAGGTCGGCCTGGCTGATGTTTTGGCGGCGATAATCAATCACTTCATAATCAAACACCGCCTGCTTGGAGACACATTGATACGCCGTCGGTAGATAACTGCCGCTGGCCGCTTTCACACGGATGCGCAACACCGGTTGGTTTTCATGCATCTGCGTGATGGCTTGTTTCCAGGTGTTTTGGTCTAACGCCATCGGCATGTTGAGCAAGTACCCAATGGAGTTACTTAAGGTTTCCGGGTTGAGGCCACTGGCCACATAAATATCCCGCTGCACGGCGGTTAATGGCATGGCGTGTTGATAGTCCTCGGCATCAATCCCAAGGTCATCAAATAATTCATCTTGTGTGACCAACGCATAACTTTCAATGGCCGCCTCCGGGGCGTCCACCAAACTTTGTAACAGACGACAATAATGCGTCATCATGCGTTCAACCGTACTCGGTTTGAATAAATCCGTGTTGTATTCAAGCTCGCCTTTGATGCTGCCATCGGTTTCCGTCAGCATCAAAATCAAATCGTATTTGGCGGTGCCATTGTCCAGCGTCATCGGTTCTAAACTTAAGCCCGGTAACTGCATTTCGGCCAAAGGCACATTTTGTAATGCAAACCCGACCTGAGCAATCGGTGGATAACTCAAGTTACGTTCTGGTTGTAAGGCTTCCACCAGTAGTTCAAAGGGAATTTCTTGGTGTGCGTAACCGGATAACGCGGTATCTTTCACGCGCTTGAGTAACTCGGCCCCACTGGGGTTACCCAACAAATCGGTGCGCATGACAATCGCATTCACAAAAAAGCCAATCAGGTTTTCTGTGTTTTCATGGTTCCGCCCCGCAATCGGCGAGCCCACACAAATGTCTTTCTGCCCGGTATAACGCGACAGCAATACATAAAAACCCGACAATAAAGCCATATACAAAGTCGAATCATGTTGTCTGGCAAATGCCCCCAACTGCGTGAGTAACGCCGTTGGAATATCAAACCGATGCACCGCGCCATTAAACGTCTGCACATCCGGTCTGGGGAAGTCCGTGGGCAAACTTAAGTAAGCCGGTGCCCCGCTGAGCTGTTGCGTCCAGTAGTCCAACTGGCTGTCAAGAATCTCGCCTTGGTACCAGGTTTTTTGCCAATGCGCATAATCCACATAATGTACCGGTAAGGCCGGTAGATTGGCCTCGCGTGTTTCCACCAACGCGGCATACAGCTCGGTGAACTCTCGGATGAACACACCAACCGACCAACCATCCGAAATCACATGGTGGAAATTAACCGCCAACACACATTCATCGGTGGCCACTTGCAGCAATAATACCCGCACCAAACACTCGTGTTCCAAGTCAAACGGTCGGCGGGCAAATGCCATCAAGGCCGCCTCCATATCCGCTTCAGCCAGTACCGCTTGTTCCACGGGTAGGCCACTGTCGGCGGCATCAATGATTTGCTCGGCGTGCCCATCCACACTGCGAAAACGCGTGCGCAAGCTTTCCTGGCGCTGTAATAACTGATCAAATGCGCGCTGTAGGATGTTTTTATCCAACTCGCCTTTGATAGTGACCGCCCCAAACATGTTGTAAATGGGGTTATCCGGCTCTAATTGGGCCAAAAACCACAACCGCTCTTGCGCGAAAGATAACGGCAAACGCCCCTCGCGTGGGATCACCTCTATCGGTGGCAGTTGCGTTTGCGCGCCGGTGGTATCCACGGCTTCTGCAATGGCTTCTAAACTCGGGGTTTCAAATAACGTTTGCAGCGGTAATTGAATGCCAAAGTCGGTTTGGATGCGCGCAATAATTTGCGTCGCCAGCAACGAATGCCCGCCTAAGTCAAAAAAGTTATCCAAACGCCCGACGCGTTCAACCTTGAGCAAGCTCTGCCAATATTCCGCAATGCGTTTTTCTGTGTCCGTTTCTGGGGCCACAAAAGTATCCCGCTGCCGATCTTGATCCGAGGGCGCAGGCAAGGCTTTGCGGTCAATTTTGGCATTCGGGGTTAATGGAAATTCACTTAAATACACATACGCCGAAGGCACCATGAAATCTGGTAGGTGCAGTTTTAAGGCTTTTTTCAGCGCGGCAATCTCGGTTTGCTCCGTTTGGGCGATCAGATACGCCACCAAACGTTGGTCCCCTGGGGTGTCTTCCCGCGCGATCACCACGGCTTCTTTGATGCCGTCGAGTTGGCCCAGTAAGGTTTCAATTTCACCCAGTTCAATCCGGTAACCCCGCAGTTTGATCTGGAAATCGGCACGCCCGACACACTCTAAATCACCACTGCATAACCACCGCACCAAGTCACCGGTCTTGTAGATCCGCGCAGGGTTGCCATCTTTGTCTGCCGGGAAGGGGGAGGGTAAAAATACCTCTGAAGTGAGTTCTGCGCGGTCATGATAACCCGGAGATAACCCTTCACCCCCAATGTATAACTCACCCAAAGCCCCAATCGGCAATAATTCAAGCTGTTCATCCAAGACGTAAACTTGGGTGTTATCAATCGGTTGACCAATCGGCAAGTTATGCGCATTGGGGTCAATTTTGTGCACCGTTGACCACACTGTGGTCTCGGTCGGGCCGTACATATTCCACAGCTCGATGTTGCTTTGCTGGCTTAAGCGGGCGGCTAAAATCTGGGGTAAGGCTTCCCCCCCACACAAGACTTTGAGCGCGCTGGGTTGCTGCCAACCACTGTCTAATAAAAGTTTCCAAGTCGCCGGGGTGGCTTGCATGACGCTGACTTTGTGTGTGGCCATGACCTTTTGTAAAGCCGCGCCATTGGTCGCAGTGGGTCGGTCCACCAACACCACTTCGCCCCCACTCATCAAGGGCAACCAAATTTCCAGACCCGCAATGTCAAACGACAGCGAGGTCACCGCCAACAGAATATCGTGTGCTTCAAACCCAGGGGCTTTTTGCATGCTGCTGATAAAGTTAACAATATTACGGTGCGTAATTTTTACGCCTTTGGGTTTACCGGTGGAACCTGAGGTGTAAATCATATACGCCAGGTTTTCACCGCCCAATCCCGCCAGGGCATTTTTATCACTGCGCTGAGCAATGCCCTCGGCATCACGATCTAAATACACCACCTCCAACCCTTGGGTGGCCAAATCCACGCTTAAGGTGGCCTCAGTCACCAATACCGGGGCTTGTGCGTCAGATAACATCAGCGCCAAACGTTCCACCGGGTACAAAGGATCCATCGGCACATACGCGCCCCCGGCTTTCAAAATGCCGAGTAAACCCACCACCAAATTAATCGAACGCTCAACACACAAGCCCACAAAAATATCCGGGCCAACATCGCGCATGCGCAGGTATTGCGCCAGTTGATTCGCGCGTTTGTTCAAGTCCGCATAAGTGATCTGCTCATGCCCAAAACGTAAGGCCACTTTATGCCCTTGCGCCGCGCATTGCGCTTCAATCAATTGGTGCAAGGTTTCTAACGTCGGTAAGGCTTGTGCGGTTTGGTTCCAACCGCGCAATAATTGCTCACGCTCGGTATTCGGCAACAAGTTCAAGTGATTCACCTGGGCTTGTGGCTGCTTGATTAAGCTGTGTAACAATTCCCGGTATTGGGCGAGTAATCGATCAATGGTTTCAGCGCGGAATAATGCCGTATTAAATTCCATGGAGGCGAATAACCCATCATAATCTTCGCTAATGGATAACCAGATGTCGAATTTTGCGGTGGCGTTGTGCGAGTCGAACAAACTGATGTCCATCCCCGGCAGCTCGAAATTCTCCATCGGTGTGTTTTGCAGGGTGAACATAATTTGAAATAACGGGTTGCGGCTCGGGTCACGGTCCACATCCAAGGCTTCAACAATTTTCTCAAACGGTAAATCTTGGTGTGCAAACGCATCAAACGACGTTGCCCGCACCGCATCCAATAAATCTTCGTAACTGACATCTTCACTTAACTGGGTTCGGAACACCAAGGTGTTGACAAAAAAGCCAATCAGGCCTTCCACTTCTGTGCGCGTCCGATTCGCCACCGGAAAACCCACCGAAATATCCGTTTGCCCGGTATGCCGGAACAATAAGACTTTAAACGCGGCGAGTAACACCATGGCCAAACTCGCGCCTCGGCGTTCACTGAGTTCTTCCAGCGCCACCACCATGTCAATCGGGATGCGCAAACCGCGTTTGTCACCTTGGTACACCAACACCGGTGGGCGCGGATAATCCGTGGGTAAATCCAGCAGCGGCAAATCACCTTGGGACAATTGCTGCTGCCAATAGGTTAATTGTTTTTGTAAAACATCCCCCGCCATATGCGTTTGCTGCCAAGCCGCATAATCAATAAATTGAATCGGTAATGGTTTTAAGGGTGACGGTTCTTGGTTTGAAAAGGCTTTGTATAATGCCATCAATTCAGAACTTAAGACTCCGAGTGACCACCCATCAGAGGCGATATGGTGCATTGTGACCAACAATAGGTGATCTTTGTCATCAATATTGATGGCTTGCGCTCGCAGCATCGGCGCTTGGCTTAAGTCAAACAATACCCGGCCTTCTGCATTCGCCAACACACGGGCGGCTTGCTCTCGCTCGGACAAACTCAAGGTACGGTCTAAATAAGTCACACCAATGTGTAAGCTCACGTTTTTCGCAATGTGCGCTTCTGGTACGCCTTTTTTATCCACAAAATACACGCGTAACACTTCATGCCGCTGCACCAAAGCATTCAGTGCTTGGGTCATCAGATCAAGGTTTAATTCACCCCGAATGCGCAAGGCGGCGGGCACATTGTAAACCGCTTTTTCGGTCAAAAAACGATCCAAAAACCACAGGCGTTGCTGTGATGAAGCCATCGGGATGGCCCCTTTGCGATCCACGATGGGGATCTTATCCACGGCTTCAGCTGAACCCGCGTGCAGCTCGACTTGTTCGGCCAACAAAGCCACCGTTGGGCATTCAAACAACGTCCGCACCGGCAGTTGTACGCCAAATTTGTCTTTCACCCGTGAGATAACCTGGGTTGCCAGCAACGAGTGGCCACCAAATTCAAAAAAGTTATCTCCGATACCGACCCGAATGGCGCCCAATACATTCGACCAAATTTCCACCAAACCCAATTCGGTTGGCGTACGCGGCGCGATGTAAGCGTCGGTCATCATCATGCCACCCGGTGCGGGCAAAGCATTGCGGTCTATTTTGCCATTCGGGGTTAACGGAAAAGCATCCAGATAGACATAATCCGTTGGCACCATATAAATCGGCAATTGTTCTTTCAAAAAGTCTTTCAGTTCATCATTGTCCAGCGGCTCAAACGTTTCGGTGACGATATACGCCACCAAACGCTGATGCCCGCCGTCTTCCCGCACAATCACCACCGATTGCGCCACTTGGGCATGCTGGGTCACACTGGCTTCAATTTCACCCAATTCAATGCGGTATCCCCGCAGTTTCACTTGGTGGTCGATGCGGCCTAAAAATTCAATCGTGCCATCGTGTAAGTAACGCGTTAAATCCCCGGTTTTATACAGCCGTTCACCGGCCTCAAATGGGTGTTGAATAAAACGCTCGGCGGTTAATTCTGGGCGCTTTAAATAACCTTTGGCCAAACCGGCCCCACCGATATGCAATTCCCCTGGCACCCCAACTGGCACTGGATTGAGGCCTTTATCCAGGATGTACACTTTGGCATTACTAATGGGCCGACCAATCGGCACCAATGTGCGTGTTTCGTCCGGGTCACATTGCCAGTAAGTTGAGTCAATGGCCGCTTCTGTTGGCCCATAAAAGTTATATAACGGCGCATCAAAAGTCTTGTAGTAAAATGTTTGCAGGTCAACGCTTAAGGCCTCGCCCCCACAACACACCCGTTTTAAGCTATTAATCCCATGTTCTGCCGGTAACAGCTCTAAAATCATGCGTAATGCGGATGGCACCAATTGCAGCGTGGTGATGCCGTAATCCCGAATAGCTTTGATTAAGTAATCACCATCTTGATGACCGCCTGGCTGCGCCATGACCAAACACGCGCCATTTAATAAGGGCGCAAAAAATTCCCACACCGACGCATCAAAACTGAACGGGGTTTTTTGTAATACGCGATCACTGTCATCTAATTGAAACAGCTCTTGCATCCATTGCATGTGGTTGACAATGGCCGCATGCTGAATCATCACGCCTTTGGGTTTGCCGGTTGAACCCGAGGTATAAATCACATAGGCCAAATCGGTGCTTTGTACGGTCGGTAACTGCTGCACCGTGGTGGCCGATTTTAAGTTGCGCCAATCATTGTCTAACAGCACCACCGTGCCATGAAATTCGGTGAGTTTATCTTCATGCTCGGTTTGCGTGAGGAGAATGTCAATGCCCGAGTCTTCAATCATGTAGTGAATTCGATCCAACGGGTAACCGGGATCAATCGGCAAATATGCCCCCCCGGCTTTAATCACCGCCAAAATCGCCACCACCATTTCAATCGAACGGTCGGTGCACACGCCGACTAACTGATTCGATTGCAAGCCTTTGCTGACCAAAAAACACGCCAATTGGGTCACACGTTTGTTTAATTGGTAATAGGTTAAGTGCGTATCTTCATAACGTACCGCCGTCGCATCCGCATTCAGATCCACCGCTTCATTAAACAGGCTAACCAAGGTTGCATCGGCCTCAAAGTCCGCTGCGGTGTCATTCCATTCCACCGTTAATAAGTAACGGTCCGCATCATCCAGCAATGACACATCATCCAATAATTGCTCGGGTGCCTCTAACAAACGCCCGAGTAAGGTTTGGAAGTGCAAGCCCATAATCGCAATGGTGCTGTGATCAAATAAATCCGTGTTGTATTGAAACCCAGCATGTAAACCATCATTGCCTTCGGCCATGGTTAACATGATGTCAAACATCGCCACTTGGTGGTCTAACGCCAGGGAGTGCAACGTGGTATCACCGAGCGCAATTTCACCACCCTCCTCACCCAGCACAAATCCGGTCAGGTCTTCATCTTTTTTCTGATACGCTTTTTGCAGCACAAACATGGCTTGAAACAGCGGTGAGCGGCTCGGATCTCGGGTCGGTTGGATTTTTTCAACCAGCATCGACATCGGATAATCTTGGTGCGATAACGCCCCCAGCACATTGCGTTTACACGCCGCCACAAACGCTTTAAAACTCATCGGTTGGTCAAATTTGGCGCGTAACACCACCGGGTCCACAAAATACCCGACAATGCCTTCTAACCCATAACGTGAGCGACCGGCCACCGGTGAGCCCACGAGCAAATCTTCTTGCCCGGTGTAACGGTGCAATAAAATCTGGAAGGCGGACAATAACAGCACAAATAAGGTCGCATCCTGGGTTTTCGCAAAACGGTTTAAATCATCGGTTAAGGTTTTTGAGAGTTTAAAGCTGTAGGTTGCCCCATTGTAGGTTTGCACCGCTTGTCTGGGGTAATCCGTGGGTAACTCTAACGCCGGGTGGCACTCGGCCAATGCGGTGCGCCAGTACTGCCACAATTCATCCCCGCGATCCCCCATTAACACGCTGTTTTGCCAACTGATGTAATCCGTATAACGATACGGGATATTCGGCAATTCGAGGCTTTCTCCGGCTTTGATGACCGGGTATAGCAGTTTTAATTCATCAATGATCAAAACCAATGACCACATATCCACCGCAATATGATGCACACTGATGAGCAAATAATGCGTGGTCTCATTTTTGGATAAAATGCTGGCGCGAAAGACCGGGCCTTTTTCCAAATCAAACGGTTTCATCACAATGCGGTTCATGCGTTCCCGAATTTCCGCATCGGACCAATCACTGGCATCTTCATGCAAAAAGAACAAACGTTTGTTGTCGTGTACGCGCTGTACTGGGTCGCTTTCTGTCGCATGGTAGGTGGTGCGTAACGAGGGGTGGCGGTCAATCAAATGCTGCATGGCCTGTTGCAGCGCGACCACATCCAAAGCTTGATCAATGCGTGACGCAATGCCTAAGTTATAGGCCAAATTATCCGGTGCAAAGGTATTCAAAAACCACATCGCACGCTGCCCGTGGGACAACGGGTAATCGCTGCGGTCTTCTTCCAAGTGCACCAATTGAGGCCCCTGCGCGCCTTGATCTTCTTCACTCAATTGCGTCAAAATTTGCGCCACTAACGCACGCAAACTAATGCCTTCCAACAGCGACACACTGTCGATGGTGACTTCAAAGCCACTTTCGATCTGGTGCGCCATCTCCACCGCCAATAACGAGTCCAAGCCGTATCGGGATAACGATTCCGCCGCATCAAATTCTTTGCTGGATAAACCCAGCTCTTTACACAAACACAAGGCCATGCGCGACTCTAACCACTCGGCCCGTACCTCTGGTTTTAACGCCAGCAAGGTGGTGCTGTCGAATGATTCGGAGGAAACCCGTTCGGATAACGCAAACACATCGTCTTGCTGGCCACCCTGCACACCGAATTGACTTTGCCACACAACCGGCAACTCGTCATCTAAGTACATTTGTTTGGCTTTGTGCCGCTGTATTTTACCACTGGAGGTTTTGGGCATGCCTTCGGTTTTGAGCAATAAAATGGCATGCACTTGTAAATCATGATTTTCGGCAATGGCTTGGCGCACGGCGCTAATCACCACATCCGGGTCAAGCTTCATATGGTCGGTACTGGGTGCTTCTGTGTCTGCGTCGTCACCGGCTTCTTGGCGCTTTTTAAAACGTTTACAGGTTTTCAGGTAATGCCGTTCGACTTCCGCCGCGACCACCACTTTTTCTTCGTCATTCACTTCAATCGAGAATGCAGCCGCATTGCCCACCCGAATCGGTGATTTGTTCTGGCCTTGTGTCGGGTCCGCCGCACTCACGGTTTCTTCAATGTCTTGTGGGTAATGGTTACGCCCACGGATAATGATCAAGTCTTTTTGTCGACCGGTCACATACAGCTGTTCTTCATACACAAACCCCAAGTCCCCAGTCCGCAAAAACGGGCCTTCATCGGTGCCGGCAATGCGTGCGTGAAAGGTTTCTTCGGTTTTGTCTGGGTGGTTCCAGTAACCAGCGGCCACACTCTCCCCGGCCACCCAAATCTCGCCCACTTGTTCCGGCCCACATTCTCGGCAGGTTTCCGGGTTCACAATTTTTAAAGTTTGTTCGGCTGGTGGGTTACCACTGCCCACCAACAAACGCCGTTGGCCTTCGCTGGGGTCCACTTCAATCACATGCTGTTCGACTTTGTCGGCATTGATTTCAATGCTCACCGGGGCGGATGATTTCGGCCCACCGGTGACAAATAACGTGCCTTCAGCCAACCCATAACAGGGGTAAGAAACCTCCGGCGTGTACCCGCACGATTTGAAGGCTTCATAAAAACGCACCAACGTTTCGCGGTTAATCGGCTCCGCACCGTTGGGTGCAACCCGCCATTGACTCAAATCTAAGGTGGCTTTTTGTTCTTCTGTGACTTTGCTCACGCACAAATCAAATGCAAAGTTCGGCCCACCGGTTAACACCGGCCCATTCACATCACTGGCCGAGCGCAACCAACGGTATGGACTTTGTAAAAACGCAAATGGCGTCATCATCTTCGCGTGCAGCCCCGTATATAACGGCTGTAACAAGCCTGCAATCAAGCCCATATCATGATACGGCGGTAACCAGGTGATGAAGGTGTATTCATCGGTGACTTCAAAATACTTTTTGATCATGAGTTCGTTATGCAACAAATTCCCATGCGTCACCATCACCCCTTTCGGTGATCCTGTGGAGCCTGAGGTGTATTGCAAAAACGCGATTTTATCTCGGCTCGCATCCGGGTTCTGCCAGTCGGTCGCAATATTTAGGTCTAACTCATCCGTGGTCAGCCAACGCAACATTTCCAGGCCAGGGGCCACGCTGAACATGCGTTCGGTAATTTTAATCAAGTCACTGGAGGTCAAAGCAATGGTCGCTTGCGCATCCGCCACAATCGCCTGAAAACGCGGCAAATGGCGTTTGTTACGCGGCGGATAAGCCGGAATCGCAATCAAACCCGCATACAAACAACCCAGAAAAGCACTAATATACTCAACACCTGGCGCATACAATAATAGTGCCCGGTCACCCGGCGTTGACTGAGTTTGCAGGTAAGCCCCTATCGCCCGCGCTTTGGTCTCTAACTGAGCAAAACTCAAACGATCTGTTTCTATCTCACCATCCCGCAAAAAGCTATATACCGGCTCGTCTACCCGAGCTTCTGCCTGTATTTGCAGCATTTCAATCAATGAACGGCTTTGTTCGATGCGTAACCCTAATCCATTTTTAGTGCTTGAATTCATCATTATCCAGTAAACTTATGATCAATAAATAGAGAACTCCACTATATAAAATAGCCGATTCTGAGCAGAGAGGGAGGAAGATTAGGATCTATTCAAGAAGATTTTGGAAAATTGAGGGCATTCAAATCGCTGGTTGATTCAACCCCTTAGGGATTCACAGCGCAATCGACATGTGATTCGACTGCGCTGTCGACAATGGGTTTATTTTGTCTGGTCGATCATCTGTATGGTTTTTGCTTCCACCTCTTTGGCGACTTCAAGCAACACCGGGTCATTCGATAACGCAGATAACATCTGTACCGGTTTGATCAAACCAATTTTAACCGCACCTTTCTCAGTATATACTGAAATACGGCAAGGCAAAGCCATATTCAACTGCATATCAACAGACAACACTTTGGCCGCCTGCTTCGGGTTACACACTTCAAACACTTGACACTCTTCTGTAAAATCTTCACCTTTGCTGCGCAAGGTTTTGCCTAAATCATGAATATGCAACACCCCAAACCCCAAACCTTTCACTTCTGTTGCCAGGTCAGTAACCGCCTGATCAAACGTTTTTTCTGTATCGACGATATAATACATGATGATATCCTTTTAATTTTTTATTTCTGTTAAACACAATCCCAGCTAATTTTGCGCTTTGAACCCCGTCTCAATCAACGTAAAGTGCTGGTTTAAATCCAGCGTTTTCACCTGTAAATAAAAGCCCCCAAACTTCGGATGCGTTCGAGTCTCCTGAGGCACCATACGCGCCTCCAGCTTGGCATACTCCACCGGCAAAACATACACAGACAAAGCTTTTTCTTGCGCCGGGTCATCATCCCGCCTGTGTCAGGATAGTTGTCCGATGAAAATGTCACAACAATGAAAAACCACTTGCTGTTTTTTTTGAAAATATTGAAGAATACAAACAATTGGAACCACGTATACTGTGTAAAATACGGATAAACAAAAGATATGGGCCAACCAATAAATTAGTTACCCACCGTGATAGGAGCCACTTAAAAAAACCTGAAAAAATTGAAATTATTCAGTATTCACCTGAACCATTGTTTTTTTGTCGCTATTATTACTCTGATCGAACAAATACCGATTGGATAGAGAAAAATTTCTCATTAGAATATTTAAAACAATGGCTTGAATAAGAGTATTAAATTGGAATTAACGAATGGAAATAAAAATCTAACACCACGCCAGCCAACAGCAAAAGTCAGCAAGCTTGGTATTATATTGCAAAAACACTTTTAATAAATTTAACAGAATAACAGAATATTACTATGAAAATATATTTTGACGTTTGTTGTCTAAATCGACCTTATGATGATCAGAACCAAGATAAAATCCACATGGAATCCGAGGCGATAATCACAATATTTAAACATATTGAATACTCAGATTGGTTGTTACTCAATAGCGGCATAGTAAACTACGAGATAAATAACACCTCTGACATTGAAAGAAAAGAGAGACTACTATCATTAATAAAATTATCTTCTGAATTTATATCTATAAATAATGAAATACATTCTCGTGCTAAAAAAATACAAGAATTTGGGATTAAAACATACGATTCATTACACATTGCCTGTGCTGAAAATGGGCATGCTGATGTGTTTTTAACAACAGATGATCGTCTAATAAAAGCAGTAAAAAGAAATTCTGATGAGATAAAAATTGAAGTAGAAAACCCTCTACTTTGGTTATACAAGGTGATTTAAATATGAATACCGAAGCAATGACACAACAACAAATCAGAATGACCGGTATAAAAATACTGAGTCAATATATGGGCGTTACCGAAACAATACGCTTTTTACAACAAACTGAAACTGGGTCTGGTGATTATACAAAAGAACGAGATAAAATTATTGGTAACCCACTCTTAGAAGATTTAGTGTCTGATATTGAAGCTAGCGGTTTAAACAAAAAAACATGATTTGTTATTAAAATCCCATATTGTAAGAAGCCTGAGATTACATTATAGGTTAATGAGGGCTCGCGTACGGTTAGTTGGGGTTCTTGTTCTCCGCAGTAGCGGTTTCGTTCAATCATGGGTTTTACCTGACGCTTTTGACCCAGGCGAAGCCGGTGTTATGCAATAAAATAGGCATTAAATATGATTGGGGTTAGCCTGCCTGCTTCGGGTTACACACTTCAAACGTTTTTTCTGTGTCGACGATATAATACATGATGATATCCTTTTAATTTTTTATTTCTGTTAAACACAATCCCAGCTAATCTTGCGCTTTGAACCCGGTCTCAATCAACGTAAAGTGCTGGTTTAAATCCAGCGTTTTCACCTGTAAATAAAAGCCCCCAAACTTCGGATGCGTTCGATCCTCCTGAGGCACCATACGCGCCTCCAGCTTGGCATACTCCACCGGCAAAACATACACAGACAAAGCCTTTTCTTGCGCCGGGTCATCATCCACCCAAACCCGTTCTGACTGCAACAACAACGCCTCGCCGCCATCCGTAAAAGGCCCAGACCACGCGGTCAGATACGCCACCATTTGATCCTTATTCGAAGCATACACATCCCCCTGTTTGGGGAAGCGGGTCTGTGCTGGCAGTAACTCCAATTCATACGCCCTCGCCCATTCCAACTCCGGGCTACCCACCGAGGATCGTTTGCCGTCTTCCATCTCTTTAAACAAATCATCCAACGTTAAATGCCAATCCGCCGGCATCGGCACCGGGGCGCGCTCTGGCGCGTCCGAAGGTTTTCTGTTAAAGCATTTTTGCAACCAATTGATCATCGATTTTGCGCCCATTGATGCTGAATGTGTGCTCAAAATAGGGCACGCCATCACCTATTTTTTCCGACACGGATACGTCTTTCATATTATGGACTTTCTCCAACTGAAATGGGGGGAAGGTTAGATTGACGTTTGCCCAAGTCTTGTGCAAAACATGAGTGTAATAGAATTTAAGGCCATACAAATCAAGTTTGACCGCATGCAAAAAATGATAATTCGATAATTAAAATATTATAAATTATTTATTTTTAATATAAAATACTCAACAATACGGAGAATTTCACGAGAATATACATCTATAGTTTTAGACTGAATACTCTTGAGTTTCGGGTGCTGTAGATGCTTTGCATAGTTTTTCTTGAAATCTGACTCGGATGATGGTGTCATGTTGTAACCTCATGATTTGTTGTTAAAATATTCTATTGTAAGAGGTCTGAGGTTACATTGTATGTTAATAAATACCAATATTTTGGTAGCTGAGATTTTTTCTCCGCGATAGCTTCTTCGCCCAACAAAGGCATCATTGAAAAGAAAAAAGGATTACCAAATCATGAAATATAAATGCGCCCATTGTGGCGTTTTAAATAACATCCCTAGAACAGAATCGCGTGCAAATTTGCTATGCACTTCTTGCTCGAAGACGTTACTAAATGCAACAGAAGCATCTGGAGAAACTTCCGCCGCAGTAGGCATGATCGGGGGGGCAGCATTGGGTGCATCTCTTGGAGGCCCCGTTGGCGCTATAATTGGAGGAATTCTTGGTGGTATTCTGGGAAAAGAGTCCAAAGGAGTCGGCTGATGGATATCGACACCACAGCTCTGGGGATTACCCTTGGTATAGTTGTAAGCTTTATATTTGGACTTCTGGAGTTCCGTCACAGGCAACAAATTGACATAGGAAATGTTACGCTCGTATTTCTGGCAATATTTGCAATTCTGGCTGGTATAGAACTTATCGTTGCAGCTCTTCAGGGGGACCCAAATAACTTGCCATCTGCTTGGCGAGAATATCTCGCTGTAGCGGGCATGGTTGGTATTGGTCTCTCCTTAAATTTTGTTGTTCAAACTGCTAAGAAAGTCATGAACCCTACCCAAGCACCTCCGCCTGAAGAACAACAAAATTGAGCTAACAAAGCCAAACCAGTTTTTCTGTGGAGCTTTGGAATAGGGAGAGAGGAAGAAGCACGGTTCGTCACGTAAAACGTATCCATTGAAAAAGGCCCATGCCATAAGGGCTACTACAGCTAATTTCATCTGACTTCGTACTCCTTAGCTCTTTTCTTTTATTAGAAACTTAGGAGTTTTTATATCGTTTCAAGGTGTTAAATTGACTCTAGAGATACAAAAAATGGTGATGAAGGGTTTTATTGTAACAAATATAATCAACAAGGACGGCCTAAATTGCTTTATGATGTGGCTCATACGACTCTATAGAGAGCGCTACATCGGTGAAGGTTTGAGTTTGACACGGAAGTTCGACCCGCAAAAATAAAAAAATTAATATTTAAATAATAAATTAAGGTTATATTGTTTTCAGTTTCAGGCGCTTTAGAGGCTTTGCATCGTTTCTCCTGAAATCTAACTCAGATGATAATTCATGTTGTAGCCTCATAATTTATTATTAAAACCCCCTATTGTAAGAAGCCAGAGATTACATTATAGGTTAATGAGGGCTCGCATACGGTTAGTTGGGGTTCTTGTTCTCCGCAGTAGCGGTTTCGTTCAATCATGGATTTTCCCTGACGCTTTTGGCATAGGTGAAGCCGGTGTTATGCAATAAAATAGGCATTAAATATGATCGAATTATGGAATAAATATAAAGATTTAGTAAAAAATATCGATGGATCACTAGAGAGTTTAAATGAAGGCGCGACTCATGAAGACATTTCTAAAATAGAAAAAATGATTGGGGTTAGCCTGCCTGTCGATTTTGCAGAATTTTACAAAATACATGACGGCCAAGATACGCATGAATTTTTTTTTGGTGAATATTGTTTGAATTCCTTAGATAATATTATTCAAATTTGTGAGGAGTTTGGTGAAGAGTTAATGGATGAAGCCGAGGAGATGGGCGAATCAAAAGGCGCGCTTAAATATGGAAGCAATAAATGGCTATTTTTTGCAAGAGATGGCGGTTCTTCAGAAATGTTTTTAGACCTTGACCCTGGCCCTAAAGGAAAAATTGGGCAAGTGGGTGTTTTGATGCACGGAGAGCAACCTGAGATATACAAAATGGATTTCAGGTCATTTGTTGAGTCCATTATTGATGACATATCCAGTCAACGAATTACATTCAACGAAGATGCAGGAGCGTTTGTCGAAGAGTAAAATTGCTTCACCAGGTAGCGGCTGAGGCGTCCAACCCTCAGCACCCTCCTTCAGGCACTCTTTCCGCTCGCACGCTGCGCCGCTTTGCTATGCCTCTTTGTTTTACCGGTGAGTTTAGTCGTTAATCGTGAAGGATAAAAAAAATACCCATGTTTTTAACAAAATCATATCAATATATCGCCATCACTTTGGCATTTTTTTTATCGCTCAACTCACTGGCAGTCGCCGGTATTTATAAATGGCAGGATGAAAATGGTGATATTCACTATGGACAACAACCACCCGCCGGGCTAAAAAGCACAGCAACTAAACCAAGAGTAGAAAATTCAAATAAGCATAAAACAATCAAACCTAGGTTAGAAAATGCCTCGACAAACCATTTAATCCCGAGCAAATCTATACCGATTCAAGTATCTAACATAAATGGAATAACTAGATACGTTCTTCGTGCCGATGAAAAAATTGGTCAGTACACCCGATGGCGAAGCGAAATGACAATATCAAACAATACTGTCTGGGTGACTTTTGAAAAAAGTATTTTAGCATTTGACCTGAAAACAAATAAATCAAAGAAATATCATTTAAAAAATATACAAGGCACTGTATCAACGCAAAGTATGCAAATCTCAGGTGATTACTTTATTTTTTTAAAAAAAGAGCATAGATCATCGAAAAGCACATTGCTCGTTTATAACTACAAAAATAATACACATAAAGTCCTGCCTATAAGCTCAAACCCTAACACCCTTTACCATTATGACGATCAATATGATGATGGAATATTTTCCTTTGATTATAAGCAAAATGTGCTAATTCAATATATCAAGGTTAAAAACCCTGGGGAAATGCAACACGCCAATGAAAAAAAATACAGACCCGATAATAATCACACGGGGCCGGTAGCTACCAGTGAAAGTGCTATTTGGCAAAGCAGTGGAAAGAAAAAAACCTGTTCTGTTCGTCTCTTCGATAAAAAAACAGGTAATACCGCAAGTTTTAATTATAAAAAGATGGGCCTACCTGCTTCAAACAGATGCGCTTGGATTGTGGCTGATGACAATGAGGTATGGGTAACATCACGCGTTAAAAGATTTAACACCACCTTTTCCATTTACAATATTAAAAATAAAAAATGGAAACACATAAAAAATAGTAAAAACAATATCCCACTTAACCACAGCCCGCTACAAATGGATAATGAATCTGTTTATTACATCAGTTGCGAAAAGTTAATCGCGATAAACAGAACCACAAAAAATGCATCCATATTGACCACCACTGCCTTTAATATAAACCCGAAAAGACATGTCTGTATAAGCGCTTATAAAATACATGATGACCATGCATGGGTGCTGAAATTTCAAGCTTACAAGTCTCGGCTTACGCCAATATTATACAAGATACCGCTTAACCAAGCCGGGCACCCAAATTAATTTAGCACCTTTTCCCGGCTAGATTCGGATCCACCGATCATAATGAACAGTACGGTTATAAAACCCATGCCATAAGGGCTCCCTAAGAGGTGTATTTTTACACATCTAAAATGCCCCTTCTCACATACAATGCATTTTCATATGAAAGGAGAAAATCATGAAAAAACGAGATAAACCAAGAAATAAATCAAGAGATAAGACGAATGATGCGGCGTTCGAACATCCGAGAATCGTTATTCGTTTCCGCGAGGGTCTTCGATTGTCTGACCAATCCGATCTGGGAGATTATATCGAACAAAAGTGCATTGGGCCGTGGAAGAAACTTTCACAAGCATTTCCCAGTTTAAAGTTAAGCCCAGTCTTCACCTACCTCAAATACGATGATTTACAGAAATTAACCCGCCGCGCTATAGCAATGGATCCAACATATGAACCAGCCGACTTCGCCGCATTTGTCTATGTGGATGCATCACCTGATACCGACCTTGTCGCTCTGGTCAAAATACTGCTGAGCTGGAACACTGTTCAGACGGCCTATATCGATCAGGCTGGGCCAGATCCGGTCGTCAATGCAGCGAATGATCCCCGCTCCGTGAATCAAGGATATCTCGATCCGGCCCCCGATGGTATCGACGCTGAGTATGCCTGGACATTCACCGGGGGCGATGGAGCCGGTCAACGGTTTATCGATCTGGAGCAAGGTTGGACGCTGGACCATGAAGATATCACCGCGCACGGGGCGACACTGCTTCACGGCACTTTGCTCGATAGCTCTCGTAGACACGGCACCTCGGTTCTGGGCGAAGTCTGTGCGGTGGACAACGCAATCGGATGTGTCGGTATCGTGCCGAATATAGCGTCGGTGGATGTCGTGTCCTTTAGCGGCAGTACGCGGTCAGATGCAATCTTGGCTGCTATTTCCAACCTGGATTTTGGCGACACGCTGTTACTGGAAGCACAGGTCTGGCTGAACGACACAACTCTGCTTGGGCCAATTGAAGCCTATGATGCCGAATATGAAGCGATCAGGCTTGCGACTGCACTCGGCATCATTGTCATCGAAGCTGGCGGAAATGGAACCAACAACGGCTCCACGCCACCGTTGAATATGGACACCTACACGACACTGGCAGGAGAAGCGATCCTGAACCGGGATCCGAGCAATCCCGATTTCCGTGATTCCGGGGCAATCATCGTTACCGCAACGACGTCAACCGCTCCGCACACCCGGCTGGCTTATGCGCCACACGGCAGACGTATCGACTGCTACGCTTGGGGCCAGAACATCAATACGCTTTCGTCAAATTCTACGGGTTCGACAACCTTGTACAGAACCACTTTTGGCGGAACCTCTGGCGCATCACCGATGATTACCGGCGCGGCTTTGGCGGTGCAAGGGCGTGCCGAAGCGCAATTGGACTTCCGCTTCAGTCCGCGACAAATGAGAGCCATTCTGAGTGATCCGGCAACCGGAACGTTACCAGCGACCACAGAGACGACCCAGATTAGTGTGATGCCTGACCTTCGCAACATTTTTGACACGGTCTTCAACACCGCACCGGATGTCTATCTACGGGACTTTGTTGGGGACGTAGGCGACCCCCATTCCGGGGCCATTTCGACTAGCCCTGATATCATTCTCCTTCCTGCAGCAGTTGCCAACCCGCAGGCTGCATTGGGTGCCGGCAGCGGCACAGAGAACAGTGCAACACTGGGATCAACAGCGGAAATAGGACAGGACAACTATATCTATGTGAGGGTTTTGAACCAAGGCGGATCGGCTGCAGTCAATGTCGAGGCAACGGTTTTCTGGTCGCCGGTGGCCACCTTGGTCACGCCTGATCTGTGGACCTTGATTGGTACACGTGTATTGCCGAACGTACCGATCGGTGAGCAATTGACCGTCTCGGATCCGATTGTCTGGAATCAGACAGAGATCCCCGGTCAGGGGCACTACTGCTTTGTCGGGTTGATTGGTAACGCAGCCGATCCCGCGCCTAGTCCAGCCGACTTTCTCAACTGGGACAATTTCCGGCGCTTCATTCGTGAAAATAATAACGTCACCTGGCGCAATTTTAATGTCGTGGACAACGATCCCGATGTGAAGGATCCAACAGTACCCGATGGTTTCAAGGCGCTCAAATTTCTTGCGCCCGGTGCCCCTGACAAAGCCCGCTATATGGCACTTGAAGTCAGAGGGAAGCTTCCAGAAGGGGCCAAGGTGGCGCTTGAAGTGCCATTGGCTTTTTTCGAACTGCTGCATGAGTGCCATCAATTGGGTAAGATTTCGATAGACCGTAAGTGCGATGTTGCCCTTATTCCGGTTAACCCCCATGGACGGATGCGCTTTGGGGATGTGTTGTTCCCGGCCAAGTCACGTACAGCACTCCGACTCCTCGTCCAGATCCCAGAGAAGCATCGTCAGGAGAAATATCAGATTGCCGTGCGGCAGATTTGGGAACGGGAAGAAGTCGGCCGCGTTACATGGCAACTTCAGCCAAAACAGGCGGTGAAGAAAACCCAGTGATCCCCAACTGACCATTCAGGGGGCTAAGGCAAAAATGTCTCTTTCAGAATAACTAACACAGGGGGGAGCCTCAGGGTGCTTTAGATGCTTTGGCATAGTTTTTATTGAAATCCTCTATGATAAGAGGCCTGAGGCGGTTACATTATATGTTGAAACTAAAAGGGGGTGAGGTATGCCTATTGACGCGAGGAAAGCGGCTGAAGCTGCCGCTGTTTATTACAAAGATCTTTCAAATAGCGAATCCAGGCTCACCATCGAAGAGGTGGAAAGAGATCCCAGTGATCAATATTGGATGATAACGCTTGGCATAGCTGATTCTTATGGTCTTGGCGGCCTAGGAAGTGTTGGGAAAATCGGTGCATACAAAATTTTCAAAATCGACGCCGATACCGGAATGGTCGAGTCAATGAAGATTAGAGATATTTAACGGATGCTTCAAGACCTTCTCATTAGATACCGAATGCCTGGCGTCTTTTTAGATACCAACTTACTTGTTCTGTATCTAATTGGTTGTTACGAACCAGCTTTTGTACCAAAATTTAAACGGACTTCGATGTATTCTGAGCAGGATTTTTTGTACTTGAAAGGATACATTGATGAATTTTCTAGGATTGTTGTGACGCCACAAGTTTTAGCTGAAGCATGGAACTTGTTAGAAAAAATTAACGAAAAAAAATTCAAAGACTTTATTATTTCAATAATGGACACTTTATATTCAATCACAGAAAAATATATAGAAAAGGAATATATTTTTGATAATGACGGTTTTCGCTATATTGGTGTTACAGATATTTCTGTTATTCTTGCGGCAAAAAACATTGGCTGTTTGGTGCTTACCGACGACCTGAGGGCTTACAAATATTTTTTAGAAAATAATGTTGAAGCAATAAATATTAATCATTTAAGGATGCTGTAATATTTAAATTCGATTTTTCGCCGACGACAGATACCGGCCACACCACTCCACAAAGCCCCATTGGCTGAACTTCTCCATCACGTGGTCTAGCGATTATTTAAGATGTTAGGTGAATGTTCTCTCAATGACGTTTTACCACCACAATAAAAAACAAAAACAATTAAATATAAATATTTATAACGAATAATAGGACAAAAATGCTTATCAATAAATTTTTTATTAAAACAACCTGCACATTCTTTATTTTAACTTTGTTGACAGGTTGCTTTACATTAACTGATAAAAAACAGCTACCTTTGTTAGTGGCTGGCGTTCCTTTCAAGGATTTAACCACGATTCGCCTGGTCAATAGTTCGTCAGAATCATCCAAAGAGAGGATGGAGAAAGCAAAGAACTGTTCTTTCTTAATGCGTCTTGAGGCAAATAATCTGTATCAAGTATATGACTGCCAAGGACAAAAACAGTTAGCGACGAAATTCTATGCTTCGCCAAAATATCCTAATGTATGGCTGTTTACACTCTGCAATAATAATGAGCATAAAAAAGAAACATGCACATACATTACATTAAAGATAAAATCTGATTTAGTTTTTATTTACACACCCAAGTTATCCGATCAAGATAAGACCCAACTCTTTTCTTCCATGAAAAATAAAACAACAGACACCCAGAGACTGACGCGTTTAGCGTTGTACGATGGTTCTAAAAGTGGCAAAACATCCAGTAAGGGCGGTACTCCGTTTCAAGTTAAAACGGTTGATGATATGTTTTTTCTTGCCAATCTGATCGCAGAGAACCCCATAAAAACGACTGATGTTCAGACCTATGTCATTGAGTAAAAATATGATCCGTCAGCATTTTATGGCTACCATCATAATCAATATAATTATATTGATTGCCTTCTGCGGTAAGGCCTGGGCAGATAACGACTCTATTTATCATCAAAAAATAACCCATCACGCGGAATCAGGCGATTTGGTTTTTCGGTATTCTGACGATTTTTGGAGCAACCTTGCGGCTAAAATGTCTCCTCAAGACCAACGTTTTTCTCATGTCGGTATCCTGAT
>Ga0256847_1000145_pt1 | contig 48427 bp, 45 predicted proteins | sample TeddybearmetaG_FD_189099 | JGI IMG/M metagenome (GOLD analysis project Ga0256847, IMG submission 189099) | Hydrothermal vent microbial communities from East Pacific Rise, Pacific Ocean - Teddybear | ecosystem: Environmental > Aquatic > Marine > Hydrothermal vents | place: Pacific Ocean: East...
TTCGTCGTAAAAAGAGATGAAAGTTTAACCGAGCAAGAACTTATTGTCTTTTGTAAAGAAAATTTAACTGGATATAAAGTTCCTAAAGCGATCACGTTTATGCAAGAATTACCTAAATCTAATGTCGGTAAAATACTTCGAAAGGAGCTTCGTGATTAACGCCGAAATACAAGGAAGTCAACAGACTATTCCAACTGGGGATATTAGAGATAGTGTCCCGGTGCTCTTTATTGATTCATCCATAGAGCTAGAAAAGGTCATACGGGAATGGTCGAAATTAGAGTGGCTAGCCGTTGATACAGAATTTGAACGACGCACCAGTTTTTACGCCAAGTTAGCGCTTGTCCAAATTTATGATGGCCAGAAGATTTATTTGATTGATCCTTTTGAAGTTGACTGCCCAAGAGAGCTTAAAAAGGTTTTTGAATCTCCAGATGTGATTAAAATATTTCACTCTTCAAAAGAAGATTTGGAAGTCTTGTACACGGCTTGGGATTGTCGTATCCAAGGGCTTTTTGATACCCAAGTAGCTAACAGTTTTCTAACCGCGGAAATATCCTTGGGCTACGCTAAAATAACCGAAATTGTTACCGGAATATTTGTAGATAAGCAAGAAACAACGTCCGATTGGGTGAAACGCCCACTGGGGGAAAAACAACTGGATTATGCTGCTAAAGATGTACTTTATTTGCCTGAAATTTATCAGGTGTTAAAAAGGCAAATCACTAGTAAAAGTTATTATCCGTATTTTCAAGCAGAGTGCGAGGAGTTTACTCAGCAGGCTATTGAGCGAATAGAAAATTTTGCTGATTACCGAGACGCAAAAGATGTGTGGCGATTAAACGGTAAAGATCTGTCTTTATTCCAAGTATTATTTGAGTGGCGGGAACTAACCGCGCGGGCTGATGATAGGACTCGAAACCATATAATCAAGGAACCGGAATTAGTGCAGCTAGCGGAGGTAAAACCGAATTCTGTTGAACAAATTAAACAGTTGTTACATTTACACCCCCGTTCGATTAGATTGTATGCGAACAAATGGATATCGATAATAGATAAATGGCAGCAAGTCGAGCAAACTGAATTAATTCCCGTTCTAAATCCGCGAGATGTTACAGGACTCAAAAAAGTCATTGATCAAATATCAAAAATTGTAGATAGAGTTGCAGACGAGCAAAAAATCGCAAAAACATTGCTCTTTAGTAAACGGCTGATCAGAAAGCTAGCGTTTTCAACAGCAACAAAATCAAAAATGCCCACTCAATGGAATGGTTGGCGAAAGAACCTTTTGGCTAAGGCGCTAAAAATTGAGGAACTGATTTAAGCAATTGGTAGGTTAAGGCGCTAGTTAATTGAAGATATTTTTAGTTTCTTACAAAAAATAGTGGTAGAAGTTGATCAGAATACCCAGAATAATAGAAAATAGTATATCGGGATCAAAAACTACTCCCCAGTGGGAACGTTATGGGCTTTTTTGGTTACTTTTTCAACTCTTGGAAAAAGTAACTTTTGTTCATGGACGAACTATATGCCGGTTTTGCAGGAGCAATACTCCGGCCGTAGTAAAGCGTAGCGCTACGAAACACTTTTGAATTTATGATAATTTTTAGAAACCGTGGCAACTCGGTCGAGTAGGAATTAATTGTTTATTCTTAGACCGGTTACGAGTTGTTTTGTATACAGCGAAACAGACAAATAATTTTATGAGAAGCAAAAATGCTAACCAGTGTATATCGTAGTAAAAACAAAGACCATATGTACCTGTACATCACCACCAAAGACGACTTTTCAGAGGTGCCTGAAAAACTAATGAAGTTGTTCGGGAAACCCGAATTTTCGATGTTAGTTAACCTTTCTAAAAGACAAAAATTGGCTAGAGTAGAACTTCCTTTAGTCAAACAAGCCCTAAAAGAACAAGGTTACTATTTACAAATGCCGCCGGTTATACACGAAAATAAAGCCAACTAAATGGAAACGGACTTGAAATTATATCCAATGCACAAGGAATCAAAAATGCGAATCGCACCTTTTTATTCAGTTATATCTATCTTGCTGATAGTTTTCAGTGCACCCATCGCTGCTGAGCAACAAAACGAGAAATCAAGCTTTGATGAGTGGAAATTATCCCTAAAACCTGACATGTTAAAGCAGGGAGCCAATAAAGAACTGGTCGAAAAAATCATTACATCACTTACTTATATTCCACGAGTGATAGAACTCGATAGACACCAGCCGGAAGGGCGCATGACTCATGAAGAATACCTGACTAAAGTCATCCCACCTTCAAAGGTTAAAAGAGCCCGTATCGAATATAAAAAAAATCTGGTTAAGCTAAAACAGGCGGAAGCATCTACTGGAGTGCCCGCACGAATTATTGTCTCGCTTTGGGGTAAAGAAACAAATTTTGGAACTATTACTGGAAACTATTCCGTACCTAGCTCTCTAGCAACGCTCGCCTATGATGGTCGCCGCGCAAAGTTTTTCCGAAAGGAGTTAATGGCGGCGGTAAAAATATTGGCTGAAGGACATATCGAACTTGAAAATATGAAAGGGTCATGGGCGGGAGCGATGGGCAATTGCCAATTTATGCCGTCTAGTTTTTTGCAGTCAGCGGTTGATGCTAATAACGATGGTAAAAAAGATATCTGGGGAGATAAAGATGATATCTTCGCATCGATGGGTAATTATTTAGCGAGGTACGGTTGGGATAAAAACAAGACATGGGGTAGACAAATAAAATTATCTAAATCTTTTAATCAATACTCTATTGGCAAGAAACATGCTCAAAATTTAGCCGCATGGGCTCTCCAAGGTGTTAAACGGATGAATGGACAGGATCTCCCCAATGTCGACATCAAAGCTTATCTAATTGCACCCGGTGGCGAGAATGGGCGTATCTATTTAGTTTATCCAAATTTCGACATTATTATGCGCTGGAACCGGTCGCATTATTTCGCAACGGGTGTGGGCTATTTAGCAGATCGAATTGCTTATCCAATAATTAAATAAGTAGAGCTAAGCTATGTTCTATCCCAAAATAATTGATCTAACTTCAGGTAAATCAAATCGATTTAAATCAGTCACAACAAAAATTATTTGTGTGGGTCGAAACTACGCAGCGCATGCTGAAGAGCTTAAAAATCCTATTCCTAAAGAACCGCTACTTTTCATAAAGTCGACCAATACATTGGTTGATTTGGCCGATCCGATTGAAATTCCAACTGATCAAGGAGAATGCCATCACGAATTAGAACTAGCGATCTTAATAGGTGATACATTATCCAAAGCAAAAGAACAGCAAATTTCTGAGGGCATAGCGGGGATTGGTCTAGCCTTAGATCTCACCTTACGTGATTTACAACAACAATTAAAAGATAATAAACATCCCTGGGAAAAAGCAAAAAGTTTTGATGGAGCCTGCCCTGTTTCTGATTTTGTGCAAACAAAACATTTTGCTGAACTACCAAACGAATTACCGGGCAAACTGGGCCAATTACATTTTCTAATGAAAAAAAATGGCCATATCGTACAGCAGGGAAATAGTAAAAACATGTTGTTCAATATTGTTATGCTCACCCAAGAAATTAGTCGTCATTTCACTTTATATCCGGGTGATATTATTTTGACTGGAACTCCAGCAGGAGTCGCTAGCCTTAATTCAGGCGATCAACTACAATTTGAACTTCAAGGTAAGTATCTCACTTCGACCCATGTAGTTTAATTAATAGAGACCTTTGCTCGAAACGTATGACAAGTACTAAAAGTAGGTTCCTTAAGAAAAAATGCCTAAAATAACACTGCTTTTCGTTGTAAAATTTACCAATGCTAGCTATTAGCTGCATTTTACGTCTTAATCAGCATTATTTTAGTCGATTTTTCTTTTGCCATAGCCTCGTGCAAAGATCTCTAATAGAGTTTCAATGACTGAACCAACTAAATTTTGGCTATCAACCGCCCTAGAAGATATGAATGATCAGCAATGGGAGTCTCTTTGCGATGGTTGCGCCAAGTGTTGTGCTCACAAACTACAAGATGAAGAGACTGATGAGATATTCTTCACCAACGTGGTTTGTCGATATCTGGATACCAACAAATGCCAATGCAGTGTTTATAAAGATAGGCACGTGCATGTACCGGACTGTATTAAAATAACGCCACAAAATGCCAAAACTCTCACCTGGATACCAGAAACTTGTGCGTATAAACGCTTAGCTAATGGTAAACCATTGCCGAAATGGCATCCGTTAGAGACAGGCGATCCTCTCTCAACCCATAAACATAATATGAGCATCACCAACAAGGTCATAAGCGAAGCGGATATCAACATGGATGATCTGGAGGATTATTTGGTTGAAGATGACTATTTCATCTCTTTTTCCGATAAATAACCTCCTTTAATGCTATCTTACTGAAAAATATCAATAATTCATCAAATTTGGTCTAAGATTTATAGGTATTCCTATTTTCTATGAAAGGTCTTATTCAAATGGATAACGTAATATTTCTGAAACCCAATCAAGCAATATCGGCTCTGCCCATTACTGTATTCGTAAAATCACTTATCGTAACTTTTTTATTCTCAGTATCCTTAGTGAATCTTTGTAACGCAGCGCCTGCTGAGAAATCAAAGGCCGATGTTCGCTTGTTGATTGATATATCAGGCAGTATGAAAAAAAATGATCCTAAGAATCTGCGCATCCCTGCACTTCAATTAGTGACTAATCTTTTACCCAAAGGCGCTGACGCAGGTGTTTGGGCTTTCGGCAAACAAGTCAATATGATGGTTCCGTTAGCGACTGTTGATCAAGCCTGGCAAATCAAAGCGACCAATATTGCGAATAAAATTAATTCTCGAGGGCTGTTTACCAATATTGGAAGTGTATTAGAAAGGGCATCCTATGGTTGGATCCGAGCGAGTAAAACAGAAAAAAGAAGTTTCATACTATTAACCGATGGCATGGTGGATATTTCTAAGGATCCAGCGGTTAATGCTACGGAAAGAAAAAGAATTCTCGAGGTTATTCTGCCAAAACTCAAGAAAGCAGGGGTCGCAATACATACTATTGCCCTATCGAAAAATGCAGACCATGAACTGCTCAAACAATTATCAACACAAACGGATGGTTGGTACCAAGCGGTTGATAATGCCGAGGAGCTGCAAAGAGTTTTTCTCAAAATATTTGAGCAAGCCGCACAAAGAGATAATTTACCAATCAAAGATAATCTTTTTTCGGTCGACAAAAGTGTTGACGAAATGACGGTTCTTATTTTTAAGAAAGACACTAAGGATGCAAATTTAATATCTCCCAGCGGAAAATACTACAACAATCAACTCAAAAACCCTGCGCTTCGATGGTTTTCTACCGATGGTTATGACTTGGTCACTATTCAAAAGCCTGAAACAGGAAAATGGAAAATTGACGCCAATGTCGATCCCGATAATCGAGTAATGGTGCTCAGTAAGCTCGGTATGTCCATCAGTCAGCTACCCAATAATTTATTGGCAGGCGAAGCCATCGCCTATGAAATGAAATTACTAGAAGACGGAAAAATAATCAATAATGCGGATTTTCTAAGTCTAGTCGATGCAAAGTTAGTACAAAATAAAGACGGGCAAGAGAGTACGCTTGCTATGTTTTATGATAGCGGTAGCCACGCTTTTAAGCAGAGTTTTTTTACCGACAGTTTTGAAGGAGAATTACAATTACAATTACAGGTGACTAGTCCGACTTTTGAGAGAGAGCGTAGTCACGCTATCAACATTTATGGTTCACCCTTAATTGCCAAAATTGTTATTTCTGAGGATAATAAATCATTCCATAAAATACAGCTAACGGTTCGTGATGATATTGTCGATCCTGCCAGTCTTGAAGTTAGCGCGGTGATCAAGAGCCCTAATCAGGAGAAGCAATTTGTCAGTATAGATGATTTATCTAAACCACTAGAACTGCTGGCGGATATGGCTGGCGGAGATTATGAGATTAAACTTAAAATATCAGGTAAATCAATATTAGGTAGAAAATTTTCTGTGAGCCCCGCAGCTATTAAGTTTAGTGGAAAATCACTAAAACCAGAAGTTAAAGAAACTCCTGCACCGGCAGAAAAAATCGATCCAGAAGAACAGAAAGAAGAAATAAAAGAACCTATCAAAGAAGAAATTGTGCCGCAAGAGCCTGCAGCGGAAGAAATAGCAGAAATGGAAGAAATTGAGGCTGAACCGGAGTCAGAGATTAATTGGATCTACGTGGGTATTGGCGCTAATGTGTTATTCGCAATTATTGGCTTCTTTGTTTGGCGAGTGATTAAAAAACGTAACACTAAAGCGGCCTCTTCAATGGGGGATGAATTAGGTTTGGACGATGACGATGACGATGACGATGACGATGACGATGAGTCTGTAACAAGTGAAGAAGCTGATGAGGTTGAAAAAGCTGACGAGCCTACATCAGAACCAGAGTCAGAAGACATAGATTCTGATAAAGCAAAAGAAGACGCCGACGATGGTTCTGAAATCAAAGAAGACGATAAAGCGGAAAAAAAACAAGATGCAAAATAAATATAGATACCAACAATCTAGACTAAATTTGAGGAGCGCTAAGCTATGAATTCTATAGATTTGTCGTGGTTGCTCATAGTAGAAGCCGTATTGCCTTTCCTGGCTCTAAACATTGTCCTTGTACTCGTAATAATGTCAGGCAGAAATAAATTTAGATTGGCTGCAAAAAAGCTAATTAAGGCAGTAAAATCAAATGAGGAGTTAGAACGGGAAAAGCTAATCACTTTTCAAACAGAAAAATTGGCGATTGAGCCAAAGATAGCTAAAATGAATGCCAAAAAAATTATCAATGAGCGAAAGTTCATTGTGAGAAATTTGGTCAGTGGACTGGTTGACAAAAACGTCGAAGCAATAAGCTTGCTCGACCAAGACATTTCTAATCTGACCGATAAATATCATCAACTTAAGGTTGGTCTGGTTATCGCCGAGCCTGTCAAAGAAGAAGTTCCGATTGAAGAAATTGAACAGCCCGCACCCGTTAATGATAAATCTAAAGAACTAAAAAAAGAAATAAAAAATTTAAAACAAGAAGTGCATATTACTCTGACAACGTTAAACAATATTTTTAAGGAGTTTAGTTCAATGTTTGGCGAAGATGATGTACCAGACGGTCAAATGTCAGTTGATCAAATTATTACCGCTATGGAATCGTTCGCTGGTAAATCTAGCGGTGACACAAAAACTGATGCTGATGTTGATGCGAAAACGGCTGTCGATACAAGCGCGAAAGCGGTTGAGGATATTGAGGCAAATGCGGAAGCAGAAGCTAGCCCAAAAGCTGAAATTGAAACTGATTCCGAAACAGAAATACCGGCTAAAGACGAGTTACAATCAAAACCAGAAGCCGATGCTGAAAAGGAAATAACAACACAGCAGGCAGATGAACCGGAAGTGGTAAAATCAGAAGCCGTTAAATCAGAAGGTACTCCTATTGAAAGCCCTGGAGTAGAACAAGCCCAACAGGAAGAGACTGTTAAAAACCCGGAGGCTGAGGCTAACACGACCGATAGTGCTGACGACCTGGATTTTTCCGTGGATGCAGCCATTGACGATATTGACAGTGCGCTCGACGAGTTGGAGCTAGATTCCACTGATGAAGAGCCTGACTGGGGGGATGCGTTCGCAGAATCAGGCGATACTATGGAAGAAGATCCTAATAAGAGCTAAGCGTAGCAAATTTGTTGCTAGAACGTCTGCTCTTGAGCGGATGAGAAGTCAAAAATATTCAAATAAGTCTGAGACAGAAATAAATAGAGCATCTAATCAGTTAATTGTTGACAGCTTAATCCTCGCTACGTATTATTGCGCCTCGCTGAAAGGCGGAAGCAAGAAAGCATATCTGGACGAGCTTTTTATCGAATGAAAATTCATGCTTCACCCGCTGTGGAGTGGTAGTTCAGTTGGTTAGAATACCGGCCTGTCACGCCGGTGGTCGCGGGTTCGAGTCCCGTCCACTCCGCCATTATTGTAAAAAACGATCGAGACTAAAGTTTCGGTCGTTTTTTTTTGCTAATTAGATAGAACACCAGTTTTAAGATAAGCATTAAGGAAAATCAGAGAATGTTTAAAACGGACTGTAAGAAATGTATCGCGATGCGCTGGGCTGTGGTATTTGCGGCGGCTGTAATGGTTTTTTATTATCTATCGGGGCAGTTTTAACCTTTAAATAGTTACAACATATCCGTTCAGCGTCAGCTAGCCGTCAATAGTTTCTTGAAAAAACTGCCAATATTGTTGTTGGTACTTATCCGATACTGGTTGATTTTGAGCATTTTTAATCGCTTTTTTCAATGAACGTTTGGCTGAACTCAAATTTCCCAATGAATAATGAGCTTTGGCTATCCCTGCGTATGGCTCATGTAAATAATGAGCTAGTTCGCGAGCTTTGCTATAGTAAAAGATAGCCTTAGAGAAATTACTAGCTGCATACTCTTTATGGCCTAGTTCCATCCATTTGTATGGGTTAGGATCGTGGTATTTTCTCAGCCGAATGGCTATTTCATCTGCCTCTTGAACTCTATTTAATTCTACTAACAGATTATGGTAGTTATTGAGTAGCACAAAACTATCTCCGCCATACTTTAAGCCATACTTATATAGTTTTTCCGCATGCTCCATTTTACCGGCGCGTTCGTGGATCACCGCCAGCATGTTGACTGTTTGCGGTTCAGTTTTATCAATTTGCAAATTTCTCTGTAAATGAGCGAATGCTAAGGCATCAGCGTTTTCACCGAGAGCTTCTGCGGCTTTGTTAATATAATACATGGTTTGAAATTCAGTATCTTCTACTCTCCGTAGCCGAATACTGTCGCCATTGGGAAAATAATCAATTTTTACGCCACCTCGCCAGAGCGTAAAAAAGCCCTTTGTGAGTGTTTGTTTTGGGTCGAGCAAGAAGGTTCTGACGTGTTGTGTAACGAGTACTACGTCGCCGGCTTTTTGATAAATCGGTGGAGAGGCTACTAGCTCATATCGGATCTCAATATTAACAAGATCTGCTAATGCTTTGGTAACGATTGCCATTGACAGACAGTTACCCGTTCTAGTTGCGATAGCATCACTTGCGGTAAGTGTTTCCCAGTGAAAAGCGAAATCCGATAGCTCCTCTTTAATATATCGAGATATTCTTTTATTGGGAAGTAAATTTCGGTAGCGAACACTATTATAAGCACTGAAAAAATTTCGTTTTTGCACCTCGGTGAGCAGATAAATATCATTTAAACGACGGGGCTGCTCAGTTTGAGAGGTGTATAAATCGACAACTATAGGAGGACTGGGGATCTCAACAATTTGAACAGCGGGATCAATTGATCCTCGTGTAGCACACGAGCTTAAGATAAATATCGTAAAACCGATAACTAGCCGCATTAGAAAACTCACTATTTCAGGTGCTTCTATTTATATAATAGACCCTCATACCAACAAAAAGCTACATAAACAATGTAACAAACTTTATTATTCTAAAAACGTCTAAAAATATACTTTGTAATTCCAATTTCGCGCTAAATTTATTTGCTATTAAGGGATATTTTTTCTTTTAATAGCCGTCACCTAAACCGTTAGCTAAACTGCATGTGAAAAGTAGTGCCCAGCTTGATGTCAGAGGTTACAGCCATATGGCCTGAATGCTGCTCAGTCACAACAAAATGAGGAAATGACAAGCGTTTATTTGCTTCATCTTTTGAATCAAGAGGATGGTTACTAAAATAAGGCTCGAAAATGGACTGTTGTTCGTCACTAGTGAGTCCGACACCATTGTGAGATATCTGTAACCAAAGTGAGTCATACCCTTCCAGTGCACGGATCTTGATGAGTGGTTGATACTGCTCCTTATTTACCGCAGTAATTGAGTGAAAACAATGGCGTAATAAACTGAAAAACACTTGCTGGATTTCAGCGATATGGCAATTGATTTTTGGTAAATCATCATCATATTCTTTCTTTACGTTTACATCTCTAAAATTGAGCCCCTGAGGATGACAAAGAATGTCCTTGGCTAAGCTTAGTGAGCGCTCCATGATGTCGGTTAAGTCCGCTGTCTGCTTATCATCCAGCTGAGCATTAGCAAAACCCAATAAGTTATCAATAATTGCACCAGCGCGTTCACCTTGAGCAATAGCATCAGTCAAATTTTCAGAAACGTCCATAAGATCAACCGAGTCGGAATTAGACTCGGTAAAGCGGTTGACGGTTTGTTGTATACGATTAATGTCATTCAGCATACTTTGTAGTGGAATATTCATATCATGCGCCATTGACGATGCGAGTTCTCCCATCGAGGAAAGTTTATCTTTTTGGATCAATTTATTTTCTGATTTCACTTGCTTAGAGACATCGTCAAGCAGCAACACAACTCCTGATTCACCCGTTGCGTGGAGAGGATAAATGGTGATATCGAAATGAAATAAACCCCGCTGGCTTTGCCTTATGGTGGTGGGAGAGGACTTAGTCAAGGCCGCGTCTACTTGCTCTCGAGTAATGGTGATGATCGGATAGGTTACCCAAAGATCATTACCCACTGCGTTTTCAGCCGTTATACCGGTATATTTTTCTGCCTTTTCGTTCCATTGAGTGATTTTACCTTTTGCATCAAGACCCACTAACATTGACGGTAGCGATTTAAGAATGCTATTGATGTAGTGTTCAGAAACGTGAAGTTGCGTGGTGGTTTCCAGATGTTGGTTTACTTCTTGTTGCAGCCGATGATTCGATTCATCCAGGGTGGCAGTGCGCTGTTTAACTCTATTTTCTAAATTATTTTTTATCGCTTGGAGTTCGTTATTGGCTTTTTCTTTTTCCTTACGGCTAAAATGCAAAAAAGTGACCGTGGTCGACAACAAAATAATAAATACGCCACTTGACCAATTGGCGAGGTGTTGCCAATTGGTGTGCCCGTCATCGTTTTTGAATAGTAGAACCAATTCCCCCAATAGACCGGTCAAATAGAGCAAAAGAACGACCGCGGCTGTAGAGATAAGATATTTATTCATCGGTACAACTTGGAACGTCTAATTTTGCGATAATAATACAACAATCATCTTCAATAATCATTGGATTAGAGAGCAAAATTTGATAATTTAGCAGTTATACCCTTCCATTGTTATTATTCAATTAGTAATTTCAGAATGAGTGAGCAAAAATGAATGATCAAGTAATCGGTACTCCTTGGGGGGTTCAAGAAAAAAACGCCTGGTATTCAAAACAGAAAGTACAACGTTCCTATAAAGCTCAGGTTCTATATAAACTAGAAAAGATGGATCCAACGCTAAAGCTGAAACAATACGGAGCCTTATCTATAGATAGTGATAGATATCCGCTGTATTTATTAGTCACAGAAAACTACGACAAAAATAAACAAACAGTACTAGTCACTGGTGGGGTACATGGATACGAAACTAGCGGTGTGCAGGGAGCGATTCGGTTCGCGCAACAGATTACGCAGGACTATCTTAATAAATTTAATTTCATTATTGCTCCTTGTATCAGTCCATGGGGTTATGAAACTATTAATCGGTGGAACCCTAATACTCTCGATCCTAACCGTTCCTTCGTCGAAAACAGCTCTTCAGAAGAAGCGGCGCAATTAATGGCTGCGGTGGCGGCTCTATCGACCGATATTCTCGTCCATTTTGATCTTCATGAAACCACCGATACTGACAATACCGTTTTTAGACCCGCTTTAGAGCAAAGAGATGCTATTGCTCAAGATAATTGGGATATTCCGGATGGTTTTTATCTAGTGGGAGATTCTGAGCGCCCCAACAAAGAATTTCAAACGGCAATAATTAAATCAGTTGAAAAAGTAACTCATATAGCCCCTTCAGATAAAGATGGGAAAATTATAGGGGGATTATTGGCGCAAAAAGGTGTTATTAATTACGACACAAAAAAGCTTGGGTTGTGTAGCGGTTTTTCGAACTGCCAATATGGAACTACCACTGAAGTTTATCCCGATAGCACATTAGTAACCGGTGAAGATTGCATAAAAGCTCAAGTTGCCGCGATAGTTGGCGGATTGAATTACCTAATCTCAATTAGTTAAGTCGAATTGATTCAGCCAACTGTCCAAAATAGGCGAAAATAGATAAACTGATAGAATGAATGAAGACTCAATTACAGAATATTTTTTAAGCAAGTTGGCTACTAGCAAGGATTTCCCTTTTGGTCCTGAAGTTGCTGTATTCAAAGTAAAAGGTAAGATGTTTGGTACTTTTAGCATTCATCATGATAAACCAGCCATTAACTTAAAATGTGATCCTGACGAAGCAGCGGCACTTCGTGATATTTTTGAATCGGTAATTCCTGGATACCATATGAATAAACGACTTTGGAATACGGTATTTTTGGATGGAACTGTCCCTAAAGGCGAAATAGAACGGATGATTGATAATTCCTACTTATTGGTTGTGGCTAAAATGACTAAAAAGGCACAAAAAGGTCTAATCTAGCTTATCTTGGACGTCCTAAAACATCGTATGTTGTTCAAAGTTAAGTTATCGGTGCTTAATGCTGCTCAATAAGAGCAAAAGAAGCACGTGTTGCCTATAGATTATCCGCGCTGATTATCATACTATTAGGACTTGATGACAAAAGTAACACTCAAGAAGGTTACCGAATGTGGGCTCAGCCCAATTAATACGGTCACTGGCTACTAATAACTAAAAACAATCAGAATTAGAACTATACCTTAGAGAGGAGATCAAATGAAAAGGCTTGCTATTGCTGTCATTCACGGACTGGGGAGTGAAGAAGAATACTATTCTGTGGAGTTAAAACATCGTATTACTGAAGAGTATATAAAAGGCGCTGAGGGGCGGTTAGAAGATGACCTGTTGTTCTTCGAAATCTACTGGGCCGACTTAGTCAAAGAAGAACTAGAGTCGTTTAGGAAAAAAGCGAACTATAAGGGCGATTTGACCTATCAGAACCTTCGACAAATCATGACCGACACGCAAGCTTTAGCACTGTTATATACGCCGGGTACTGAAATTTATGAAGCAATTAACAATCGAATTAAAGACGGTATGCGTAAGTTTGCCTCTCATCGTCGAGTGATCCCGGAAGAAACACCTTTGGTGATTCTAGCTCACTCATATGGTGGTGTGATGATGACGCACTTCATCCGCTCCATGCAGAATTCTGACTCACAATTAAGTAATTTCGAAACAATGAAAACTTTGGCAGGTTACGTCACCTTTGGTAATCCACAGGGCATGTACAGTTTAGACTCATTAGATTCTGAATTAGCACACTCTTGTAAAATAACCGGTTCTGCATTGGATAAAGATTTGGCCAAACGTGCACGCTGGTATAATTTTTACGACAAAGACGATATTGTGGCACATCCGCTTAAAGGCTTATCGGACGATTTTAATGCTCACGTCGATGGTGATTTTGAAGTGAATGTTGGTAGCGCTGCTACATCATGGAATCCGGCTTGTCATACTGGCTACTGGGAAGACAAAGACTTCTACAAGCCAGTGGCAGATTTTATTGGTGAATTACGAGCGCCTCATTCCTTTTGGCAATAGCCTTTTATTGAAATAGGAATATCAAAAGCCTGCACTTCGTGTGGGCTTTTTAGATCAAATGACTCAAACTTCGCAAAATTCAACTAAGCCTGCAAACAAGTCGCAAGAGAAATCCCAAGATAAAAAGCCGCCTCGTAAGAAATTTTCAAAAAATACGAATAAAAAATTCCATAGAAAAACCACTCGTTCGGATTCTCAGATAGCTTGCGATCTAGTTCGATTTAAAAAGATACAACTCAATAGAGAATTACCAATCGCGGAGAAAGCGGCTGAAATACAAATGTTATTAACCAAACACCAAGTATTGATTGTAGCCGGCGAAACGGGATGCGGAAAAACTACTCAATTACCTCAGATATGTTTACAAGCGGGGCTAGGAATAAAAAAGCAAATTGCTCATACACAGCCAAGACGAGTAGCTGCCACTAGTGTTGCTAATCGTATAGCCAGTGAACTTAAAACCGAACTTGGCAATGAAGTCGGTTATGCGGTTAGGTTTTCTGATCGAACCAGTGAGAATACCCGAATAAAGTTAATGACAGATGGTGTCCTATTAGCGGAGCTGCAATCTGATCCATTGCTTAGACGATACGAAGTAATCATTATTGACGAGGCTCATGAACGCAGTCTCAACATTGATTTTTTGTTGGGTTTTCTGAAACAGGTTTTGCACAGGCGAAAAGATTTAAAACTAATCGTTACTTCAGCGACGATTGATCCGGTTAAGTTTTCGAAGTATTTCAATAATGCTCCCATGATACAGGTAGAAGGACGGACATATCCGGTGGAAGTTGTGTATCAACCAAGGGGTATTGACGCAGAAGAGTCGGGATCCTTAGAAGAGTCTGTCGTAAGAGCCATCGATTATTGTATTGCAAAATCTACCGGCGATATTCTTATTTTTTCTCATGGCGAAGCCGAAATACGTCAATTGAGCAAATTTATACAAAAACAAAATTACTCTCAACTAATCGTATTACCTCTTTATGCGCGCTTAGGTATAAAAGAGCAACAAGCTATCTTTTCGGCGAGTAATAAACGTAAGATTATTATTGCGACTAACGTAGCAGAAACGTCACTAACTATTCCGAATATTCTTTTTGTGATTGACATAGGCTTAGCAAGGATCAGCCGTTATAGTCAACGAAATAAAATACAACAATTACCTATTGAAAAAATATCTCAAGCGAGCGCTAATCAACGTAAAGGACGAAGCGGGAGAATAGCACCAGGGATCTGTATTCGACTATATGATGAAGAGGATTTCGATAATCGACCTGAATATACTGAATCAGAGATCAAGCGAACTAACCTATCTTCAGTGGTGCTTCGACTAAAAGCACTTGGGGTTGCTAATGTGGAAGACTTTCCCTTTATTCAAATGCCTAATGAGCGTCAATGGAAGGTGGCATTTAATCTACTCTTTGAAATTGGCGGAATGGATGAAGACAGGCAAATCACTGCTATTGGTCGGCAAATGTCTCGATTACCACTCGATCCTCAACTGTCCAGAATTCTATTAGATAGCAACAATCAAGCACTTGAGGAAATGTTGATCGTCACTAGTTTTATGGGTGTGCGCGATGTACGAATAAGACCCGCCAAAGAAGCATCAAAAGGCGCACAACAAAAAGCAGATCTATGTCATAAGATTTATCAAGATGAAAACTCGGATATTATCTCGATCATTAATCTTTGGAATCATCTGAACAAACAACGAGAGCTAACTAGTAACTCAAAATTTAAACGTTGGTGTTTGGATAATTTTATTAACTTCGTCGGTTGGCTTGAATGGCGAAACACCTACTTTCAAATTAAAGATGAAATTAAAAAACTTGAATCAAAGGGTAAGAAATCTTTTGTTCACGACAAACGTGTCAGTCACAATAATCGCGACAATCAAAACCCTAGTAAGAATTCTGCGACGGATAGCAAGAAAATAGGTGTTGAAAAAACGACTGCGTCTTTGGAACAAATCCATCGAGCTTTAATTCCTGGTTTTATCAGTCATTTAATGATGAAAACATCTGAGGGGTATTATCAAGGGGCAAGAGGCTTAAAAATTTGGACTCATCCTTCGTCCGCGTTATTTAGTAAAAAACCTTTATGGTTATTATCGATGGAAATGGTAGAAACTAATAAACTCTATGCACGTAGTAACGTGCCAGTTAAACCAGAATGGTTTGAGGATTCGGCAAGCCATTTACTGAAAGACAATTTTCAAGATATACATTGGCGAAAAAGTAAAGGATGCGTAGCTGCCTATCTTAACCAATCATTGTTCGGATTACCGATCGTAAACAAGCGACTAATTGATTATGGGAAAATAGAACCAAAATTAGGACGAGAGCTATTTTTAAAAGAGGGACTAGTCGAAAATGCAGTCAATATTAAGTTACCATTTTTAGACAATAATCAATCGATTGTCGATAGAATAAAACTTGAAGAAGAAAAGCTGCGAAGAAATGACTTGTTGCTTGATGCAGATGCATTTGCAGCACTTTATCAAGCGGTGATACCCGAAAACATAATCAACGTATTTAAACTTAGGCGCTGGCTCAAAAAAGATTGGCAGGTAAGAAATAAGCAACTCAGTTTTTCAGAGGATTTATTAAAATCTAGCAAGACCGAAAAAACAGAAGATTATCCGTCAGATGTTTTTGTCAGAGGAGTCATGTTACCGGTTTCCTATCGCTTTGCTCCAGGGCAGCCAGAAGATGGTATTCACGTATCTATACCGGTTGAAATGTTGTCGCAGTTTCAGGAGAGAGATTTTGAATGGTTGGTGCCGGGGTATTTAAAAGACAAAATTATTGCAACGCTTAAGAGCCTGCCAAAGCCGATACGTAAACAACTAATACCCATTGCTGAAACCGCGCAGCTTTGTTTAGATCACTTAACCGGCTTTGACTATGCTGAACAGGATTATAAGAAAGTTTTGCAGCAGAGCTTATTAAGAACTAAGGCTTTTGAGTTGTCGCTTGAACAAATCAATACTGATGATTTGCCCTCTCATTTAAAGATGAAATATGTTGCGCTTAACGCTAACAAGACTCGAAATGAAGATTACTACTCTGATCTTTCAAGCATCAAGAAAAAATATGTAGATGATCAATTATCAGCGAAAACCAATACAAATTGGGGTTCTGGATGTGAGGTGGCGTCATCCAATCAAGATCAACTAACCCGCTGGCCTAAGTCTGATTTTAAAATTGAAGAAGTCGTTGTAAAGAGTGGCAGGGAACTTCGTCTATTTAACGCGCTTACGGATTGTGGTGATCATGTGGTAATAAAACAATATCCAAGTTTGAGTTCTGCATTAGATGCCAACAAAAAAGGTGTTTGTCGATTAATCCAAATTGAAAACAAAGCGCTTAGCAAAGAATTTAATAATAGCTGGCCCGAGCGCAGGGAGATCGAAAAATTGACTTTAAGATTCGGTGGTTTTAGTAATTTATTAGACTGGATCGTTTGTTCTAATGCGTTGCAAATAGTTGCCTCCCTGAGCTCACTCGTACAAGATAAACAATCGTACAAACAAATTCAAGTTATGGTGAGTCGAGATTTACGATCAAAGGTGGCTAATGATTTAAATGCCGTTATTGGATGCTTAAAATTGACTCAAAAAATCTATTTGAGTATGAGCCAACTAAAAAGTGAGGTTTACCAGGATTCAGTTTCTGATATTTCGGATCAACTAAAAATGTTGTGGAGTAGCAAGTGTTTTACCCGTAAAGGCGCTCGAGTATTTTCAGATTATAAGCGCTATTTAGAGGGTGTTGAATCGAGACTTGTTCGAATCGAAGAAAATTTCCCTAAGGAAAGTCAACTGATGCAAGATTGGCTTGAGTGGCTTAGTTGGTGGAAAGAGTTAGAACAGCAAGATCTAAATTTTGAAGCGAATGAACAACTTTGGCAGGTGTTTTGGATGTTGCAAGAATATCGCCTCAGCTTATTCTCGCTTAATGTGAAAATCGCAGGCAAAATATCCGCAAAGAAACTACAGAATGCGTTTGATAAACTTGAGTCTTTGGTTGGATGACTGACCATTTACTGAATAATATACGGGAGTGGCTAAGATGCAAGAAGATAAAGAGCAGCAAGTTATCCAGCAGGATGATGGAGAGCCGAAAGATAATCGTGCTCGAACAATTCGTCGGTTATTAGTTTTCCAATTCAAACTCATGATCGATGCTTTAAGGGATATCGCCTTGAGTCCCGTGTCTTTAGTACTGTCAATAATTGACATATCTCAGGCGAGGTACGGTAAAGACAGTAATTTCGAAAAACTGATGGTTTTTGGCAGGAACACAGAACAAAAAATTAATCTATTTGAGCAACATGATCAGGAATCTGATTCCATAGACAGCATTTTGAACGAAGTGGAAAATATTATCGTTAAGGAATACAAAGATAAGCACTTATCCAAAAAGACCTATAACGCGATTGAAAAAATTATTAATCGCCCTTAAAAACCAAAATTTTCCGCTTGAAACAAGAAAGGGGCGAACTAAGTTCTCAATTAGTAACACTGAACAGAAAGTTTAGTAGGCTGAAGGGCTAATAAACTTATCTAACCTCGACTCTGGATAAGAGTAGCCAGCAATCAAGCTTATGTGGGATATATCAAGGCCTCACAGACCAGTATTAGTATTTTTGTGACTATCAAGGCAAGATTGCGCATTAATAGCGGGCTATTGAAAGCAATCTTAACGCTTAGATTTGCTAAAATACTGATTCTAGATGATTGCGCTTATCCAGAGTTGAGGTTATCTAGCTTGAAAGACAGCTAGACATCGTGAAATCAGAGATTTCATTTTCACAGTTACAAAGGAAAAATCATAATCAAGGCAGGTGTTACTGTGAAAAAAAACAAAAATGGCAAAAACAGATAACCCATTAAATCCCGAGCTTGAATTTTCAAGCCACTTCCCATCACTGGCAAAATAATCAACAAAAAAAACGGCTGAATAAGGTTGGTTAAGGTTTCACCATACGCAACTGCCATTGCAATACGGGCAATATAAGCTTGCATTTGTTCCGGTGGTAATGCTGCGCCTAAGGCCTTGGCACTTTCAACCAGTGGCGCACCAAGTACGGCCCACTCGCCACCCGCGGAGGGTATGGAGAAATTGACTAACGCACCCAAAAAGTACGCCGCTAGCGGAAGTGTGTCTTGAGTGACCATTTCTGACATATTGCTAGCCATAATATTTCCCAAGCCCGTCCCCATCATTATCCCCATGATGCCAGCATAAAAAGGGTATTGAAAAACGATGCCTGAAATATTGGCACAGGCACGCTTCATGGCAATAACATAGCATATTGGTGTTTTATGAAAAGCCATGCCCGCAATCAAAAAGGTAAATATCATTATATTCAGATTTATATTAAAACCTTTTTCTACAAAATAGAAAACGATATAGGAAGCGCCCATCAGCACAATCACTAACTGTAAAAGAAAACTATTATTTAATCGATCTGACAGGGTGGGCTGTTCAAAATTCATCCCATGAGCTTCCTGTGCCACTGTCTGTTTATTGTCCATATCTGAAGTGTTTTCCAAAGCACTCATCTCGATTGCAGTCGCTTCTTTTGGACGCAGTAACCACATAATAATGGGGGTAGCAATAAGATATAAAAACAGTAAGGTAATGTTTAAAGGGCTTAATAGGGTAAATGAAGTTGGAATTATGTCCTCTAACAAACCCGCTTTAATTAAGAAGTTATCAGGCGTATTCAGTAACAAAGGGATTGAGCTAGAGAGTCCACAGACCCACGCACTACTCGAGATAAAAACACAGGCAACTAAGTATGCATAATCCACGCCTTGCACGCGCTTAGCCAGTTCACGAGCAAGTACCGCTGTTAGTACCATCCAACCCCAACTAACCAATGTCACCAATCCACCAAATATGATCGTTAACAGATATACTCTATCAGGGCTTTTTACGTTTATGGCAAGCCGTTCAATCAATCTCGATACCAGTGGTGACAAGGCAATAGCAAATCCGGTTGCGAGGATTAACACCATCTGCATACCAAATGAAAGTAATATCCAGAAACCATCATACCAGGAAGATAAGATAGTTAGCGTGGAAGAGTCGGTCCAAAAGAATGCAGTCAAGGCAGTGACGATTGTTAAAATCAAAGCAAAAACAAACGCATCTGGCATCCATTTTTTAAATTGATCGGCAAAGAATTTCCCGAAATCAGCAAGCATCGTTATTCCTTATTATTCTTTTCTAGCAGTTTAACCTTAAAGAGTATTCACTGACAGCATATCTTGGTTAAACCGGCTATTTCATACTAAAGAAACAATCCGCCATTTTCCCAATTTAGAAATTTCCAATTCCGTTCTAAATTTAGTTGAACTATTCAATTTTTTGCTTTACATACTATATATTCAAGAGTAAACTGCTATTTGTACAAGCAGTGGTTTTATGGGTGCCTCGTTGGTTATTAAGGGAGTATTTAGGCGAAGCCAAATATAGAACAGTCTGAGTTCATATGTTTAAAAACTAGGCTACTCAGAAATAGATTGAATTTATTTTTTAGTTATTTAACGAGACGGAGAATATACACTATGAGTAAAGAACTAACAGAGAGACAAAAAGAAGTACTTTCGGCTCTTAAGGGTTATGTTAAGGACTTTGGTATCGCTCCATCTCATGTGGAACTCGCTGAGTTAATCGGTGTAAGATCATCAAAGGCTGCAGCAGACCACCTTAAAGCGCTAGAGCGGAAAAATGTTATTGAGATATATCCCGACAAGCCACGAGGAATTCGCGTAATCGAAGATAAAAATGAGTATGAACTACCCTTAGTAGGTTCAGTAGCTGCTGGTTTGCCGATTGAAGCGATAGAGAATGTAGAGTCTTACATTACTATACCCGAGGTTTTAAAGCGTAATAAGCCGACTTTTTTGTTGAGAGTTCGTGGCGATAGCATGATCGATGCCGGTATTTTGGATGGTGATCTGATTGCTGTTCGTAAAACTCAAACGGCTAACGTTGGTGAAATTATTGTCGCTCGAATTGAAGATGAAGTGACTGTTAAGAGGCTAGAAAGACAGGGGAGCAACGCGGTGCTACAGCCTGCCAATGATTTTTATCAGCCGATTATACTTCCAGCCGAAGATCTTGCCATAGAAGGCCTTTTTGTGGGGTTAATTAGAGCATAAGTAAGTATATTCTAAGCTTTATTGTCATTATTGGCGCTATTTCTCGTGTTTGTATGTTTCACGAGGTAAAATAGCGCCTTTTTTATGATCCCCAATAAACATTGGTCGCTTCCACCGCGTCCAAAATAGATTTTCTAAGAGTACACAGCATGAAGTTCTTGATTAAATTATTCCCCGAAATTATCGTCAAAAGCCGGCCGGTACGAAAGCAGTTTATTTCCCAACTTAGAAAAAACCTTAAGAAAGTATTAACGCCGATCGTTGATAATCCAAAAATTAGTGGGTGTTGGGACCTTATTGAGTTAGATATTGATGACAGCCAAATAGAGCGTGAGTCGGTTATTGTCGACAAGCTCCAAACAACTCCCGGCATTGATTTTTTCCTTAAGGTTAATCAGCATTCTTTTGAAACGATAGAGGATATCGCCAAAATAGTAATCGCTGAATACGCGGAGTCCGTCAAAGGAAAAACCTTTTGTGTCAGGGTAAAACGAACCGGTAAGCATTCTTTTAGTTCCATAAACGTCGAGCAGCAAGCAGGAGGAGCGCTTTTTCACAACAGTGAATCAGCAGGCGTAAAACTAAAAAATCCAGAAGTTAAAGTTCAATTAGAGATACGAGATGATGTACTACTTACCGTGGTCAAGCGTTATCCGGGTTTAGGCGGATTTCCAATGGGGCAACAGGAATCTTGCGTTAGCTTAATTTCCGGTGGTTTCGATTCTTCTGTGGCGAGTTACATGATGATGAAAAGAGGGATCAGAACTCATTATTGCTTCTTTAATCTCGGAGGGATCGCTCATGAGGTCGGAGTAAAACAAGTGTCTCATTTTTTATGGGAAAAATACTCTTCTTCACATCGTATTCTCTTTATAACTATACCATTTGAAAAAGTAGTTTCAGAGATATTGAGCAAAATCGATCACAGTCAAATGGGGGTGGTATTAAAAAGAATGATGTTAAAAGTTGCAGCGCAAGTCGCAGAAGAATTTAACGCGCCAGCGCTAGTTACCGGAGAAGCAGTTGGCCAAGTATCTAGTCAAACATTGACTAATTTAGCAGTGATAGATGAGGTTTGTAACCATTTGGTGATGCGTCCGTTAATTGTAATGGATAAACCTGAAATTATTCGAATTTCTAGAGAGATTGGCACTGAAGGATTTGCAGCCGTAATGCCAGAATATTGTGGGGTTATCTCTAATAAACCGACTACTAGAGCGAAGCTACATAAGATCAAGGCGGAAGAATCCAGATTCGATTTTGCTATCTTGGATGCTGCTTTTGAAAATAGAAAGGTTGAAAATATTGATGAGATTTATAAAACATCGCTTAATCTGGAAGCGATAGAGATAGTAAACTTACCAACAAAAGACGAAGTTGTCGTGGATATTAGACATCCTCATGAACAAGCATTAGCACCGTTAAAATTAACCGCTAACCCTGTAAAAACTATTCCTTTTTTCAAGCTTCAATCATCTGATGAGCTTTCGAAGAACGAAAACTACTTACTCTACTGTGATAAAGGAATAATGAGCCAATTGCAGGCAGAAGAGTTAACTTCCAAGGGTTATAAAGTTCGAATCTATCAGCCGGACTAATCCCTTATTTCTAAAGTTGTTTCTTACTCACATCTTAGTTTCTAGCGTCAGGGAGTTATATTTTTGGTAGCAGCTGCATCTCGTCGCGATGCGATGTTTTTGGTGAACTAACAAGATATCGGTGACCCATTCGCTTTCTCATGTACACCATCACCGTCGCTGTCTTTAGAATAACGAACTCGTCCCGCTTTAGTAATATATAATCCGCGCGCTAGTTTACTGTCACCGTCATAACAAAATTCAAAGCTACCATTTTGGTGATTTGTGATCCCCGTTTCTCGCCACTGGAGAGATTTTTTATGTCCAAACGCTCGCCAATTTAATATCGATTTTTCATCTTCGGAATAAAACTGATACAACAACTCGTCACTATCGTTGTATTGCCGATCTCCAGAAACATCGATAAATGCCATATATCCTTTCGACCAATCAGAAACACAGTTTAGGCTTTTGTTAACCGGACATATAGTGACTTTCACATTTTTTGTTATGGCTTTCAAGCGAGACAATTGCAGCGTTTGGATGAGTCGTTGTACGTTACTATCCACTTTTTTGCGTTGTAGTAACTCGCTAAAAGAGGGTAGGGCGACACCCAATAAAATCGCGATGATCGAAATGGTCATTAGTAATTCTATTAGGGTAAAAGCAGCATTCTTTTTCATGATGGATATCCTTATCGTTTGTTAAATCGCTTCCTTGGAATCCACATAATACTTAAATCGACACTGCATCTATAGACGTCTGTTCTGCATTTGATGGGAGAAATGTCTCTTATAACGATTGGACAAAGAGGAAAATGGAGGTGAGAGATTGGCTATGATGAGCGCAATGACATGAAATCTTTAAGATTCATCCTGTCGTCATTGAGTTATGCGGAATAGTTCTTTTATTTTATCTGTTTGTGGGCAGGACGCTACTCCACACTAATATCTAGTTTTTCGAGTTTGTAACGCATCGCTCTAAAACTAATGCCCAATTGTTTTGCTGCTTTAGTGCGGTTCCCACCGGCTAGATCAAGTGCTTTTAAAATTTCATCTTTTTCGATCTGTGCCATATAATCATCTAAAGACAGTCCGCTTCGCTGCGGCATTTCATTTTTAAAACCTGCATGTGCGTTGAGAGAGGGCAGATTTAGATCATCAGGGCCAATAACATCTTTACCGGCTAATGTGAGTGCTCTCTCCAAAATATTTTCAAGCTCTCTGATATTCCCCGGAAAATGATATTCCGTTAAGAGTACCACTGCCGCATCAGCTATTTTTACGTCGGTCAGACCGTGAGCGCTGGACAGTTGACTGAGGAGATATTCGGTCAATCTTTTGATATCGGCTTTTCTTTCTCGCAGAGCTGGGACCTGAATTTCAATTACATTAATTCGATAAAATAAATCCTGTCTAAATTCTCCCTGATTGACTAACTCCATAAGGTTTCTATGGCTTGCGCTTAATATTCTGACATCAACCGGTATTTCCTTATCTGATCCTACTGGTCGAATATTTTTTTCTTGTATGGCTCTCAATAATTTCACTTGCATCGCTATCGGCAATTCGGCGACTTCATCTAAGAACAATGTCCCACCTTCAGCCGCTTGAAAAAGACCTTTCTTATCAGCTATGGCTCCGGTAAAGCTTCCCTTAATATGTCCAAAGAATTCACTCTCCATTAATTCGCTGGGGATCGCGCCACAGTTAACAGGCACAAATGGACGCGGACCTCTAGGACCTTTAAAATGAATGAGTTTCGCTACTAGCTCTTTGCCGGTTCCAGATTCGCCATTAATGTAAACAGGAGCTTGGCTTCTTGCTAGTTTTAGGATGGTTTGTTTTAGTTGCTTCATTACCTTTGTATCACCAATTAGCTGTTTTTTAATTGGTGAGGTTTTATTTATTGGCAAACCCTTGGATGATGGGCTTTCAGTCGAAGGTTTTGTTTCGATGTGTTCACTAGCGCTTGTCGTGTTTAGTAATAGCGCATTTTTGATTAGGCTGCGCAATGCGGTAAGATCGACCGGCTTGGATAAAAAATCGAATGCGCCTGCTTTCATGGCTTCTATTGCCGTTTCCATATTTCCATGGGCAGTAATGAGGGCTACCGGTAATTGTTGATATTTATCTTGTATGTGCTTGATTAAATCAATTCCATCGCCGTCAGGAAGTCGCATATCCGTTAAACAGAAATCAAATTGATATTCTTCTAACAGTATTTTGGCGGCAGTTAAAGTCTCAGCCTTGTGCGTGGCTATATCCATACGGGTGAGGGTGATGCCAAGCAGTTGTAAAATATCTGGTTCGTCATCAACAATTAATGCAACTGGCTTTTTATTCATAATGAAAAATACTCAACTAGTCGGATATCTATTGGTTGAAAAACTTATTCTGAAACAGGAGCCGCCAGCCGTCAAGGGAATATAGTCTAACCTTGCTTGATTCGCTTCACAGAGTTCTCTTGACAGATACAGCCCCAATCCGGTGCCTGTACGTGAGGTAGTATAAAAAGGTTCAAATATTTTAGTCGCAGTTTCAGGAGGGATCCCTTCTCCTTTGTCAATTACATCCAAAAAGGCGCTTCTGCTTTGTGGTTCAATCCCTACCATAATTTGCACACTGGGCTCTCCGGTATTGAGTTGACTATATCTTATTCCGTTATCATACAAATTGGTTAATATTTGTCTCAGCTGGGAAAGATCAAAATGAACAATAATATTTTCCGATTGAAATTGCATAGATAGTTTGGGTAGTGGATCTTTGTCCACCAAATATTCCGAGGCCAAACTACCTAAAAACTCCGACAAATTAATCTCGTCAATCTGTATTTTTTTGGTCACTGAGAGCTGCATTATATTTTCAATTATTTCATTAACTCGGGCTGCATTTTTTTCCACCATTTGCACCAGATATAAATTAGCAGTATCCATGCCGTCAGACTCCTTTAAAAGCTGGGCGGCATGACTAAGAGCTCCTAAAGGGTTTCTGATTTCATGGGCGATTGACGCGGTCAAACGACCGAGTGAGGCAAGCTTTAAGTTTTGTGCTTGCTGCGTTAAAACGGATGTATCATCTAAAAATATAATGGCGTTTTCTTTGCTTTCGCCAATGGGTGAAAAATGAGGGAGCAAACTAGGACCGCTAGCCGTGTTTCTAAATTCTTTGGCACGAAAATACTTCTTTCTCCGCCATAAATTTAGTTGTCTGGATAAAGGTGTTGCCACATGTTCTAGGCGTTTGCTTTGAGTTGATTCAGGCATACCTAAGTGAACCCATGCGGCGCGGTTAATTAGTCTTATTCTTTGCCCCCCATCAATGACGATAACTCCGGTCGACATATATTGAATGATTTCTTCATTTAATTTTTCCATACTAGCGAGACCGCGAATGGATTGCTCGGCCGTTTTTTCGCTCTCTCTAATTCGCCTTGATAAATAAAAAGCTAACAAGCCAGTCGCCAATAAGGTAACTGTCAATATTCCCATTTGGGTAAATCGGGTGACATGCTCGGGATCGTTTAGATTTGCGTAGGCTTCTTCTACAAAAACGGACGCGGCGGCGAGCACAGAATAACCTAACGCTGAAGGTCGACTAATCAATATGGTAGCGGCTGTGGTACTGACTGCCATCAACATACCAAGGCCGCTGGAAACACCGCCACTTGCATACATTAAGATAGTGATTAATATAATATCGGCTAAAACTTGAATTTGGGTCTGCAAATCAAAAGATTGATGATAGTAGGTAGCAAGGTGACTAAAGAACGAGAAAATAAGAAAACTAATGGAGACTAGTTTAAATATTTCTGGCTCATGTGAACCTAAATAGTTGTTTGGTAGTTGTAGGTTGATTAATACCACTAAAGTCGCAGAAAGAATTAATCGATAAAAGGAAAAAATCTGCAGAGCTCGCCACGAGGAATCCTTCAAAAACTGAGGCGTAGGATCTGTACTCATTATTTTACATTTGCCTCGCTCATCGAGCGCCGAAATTCGGTGATGGCGGATCGCAACTTAGTCATAGATGGTCGGAATTGGGGCACGCTTATGTTGCGTTTTGTTATATGTAGTAACAATAGTTTCATCGATTTTTGCATCCGTGGATTTTCCCTCGAGAAAGTCATCAATTTGTTGATAGGAGAGACCTAGTGCCGATTCGTCAGTTTTACTGGGTTCTAGACATTCCAAATCAGCGGTAGGAGCCTTATTCACAAGTAACTCAGGTGCACCAAGTTTAGTCGCAATTTGCCTAACTTGCCGCTTACTTAAGCCGAATAGCGGTGCTAAGTCACAAGCGCCATCGCCCCATTTGGTATAAAACCCGGTGATGTTTTCCGCTGAGTGGTCAGTACCCAACACTAATCCACCTTTAAGACTCGCGATTTCATATTGGATTGCCATTCTTGCTCTAGCTTTAAGGTTACCCTTCACAAAATCCACATGACTCGGATCAATATCGTTTTGTTGACTAGCATTAATAGCGGTCATAGTAGAGGCATGCAAGTGATCCACACCGGTTTTAATATTAACGCACAGCCTTTGACTGGGCTGAATAAAGTCTAGCGCCAGTTGTGCATCTTGTTCGTCTTTTTGCTCGCCGTAGGGGAGCCTGACGGCAATAAATTGGCATTTTTGGTGGCTAGCTTCAGTTTGGTTAAGAGCATCGATCGCTAGCTGAGCTAGTCTACCTAAAGTAGACGAATCCACACCACCACTGATCCCCAACACCAAGTTTGTATTGCCGCTTTGCAATAAAGTACTCTTAATAAATTCTATCCGAGAGGTTATTTCCTGATTTACATCTATTTCAGGTTTGACTCTCATTTCGTCAATGATCTGATGTTTATTCATAGTCAGTTTACTATTAGGGGTTTAAGTGAAAAATTTAATCCTTATTTTAGTTTAAAGAAAGAATAACCACAATGTGCAGAGCCGTTTACATGCTCAGGGCTGTTTAGCTCGGTGTTGGTTCTGGGCTAGAATAATGGGTATATACTCGTTATCAATGAAGTTGCAGGTTTCAGTGATCAGCTAAAAAATTTGAACAAAACACAGCTTGCAGGGAGTGACTAGTCCTTTACAAGATCTGTAACCTAGTGCAAGTTTTCCCGCTGAGCACCTTGCTGAATCATGCATCTTCATTGATAGCGGGTATACATATTAGATCGTACTAAATTCTAAATATTCGAGTATAATTAAGTAAACATTTTTTCGGATGGGTCTTTCATGAAAAAAATTGAAGCGATTATCAAACCATTTAAACTAGATGACGTGCGAGAAGCGCTTAGTGACGCTGGAATAAGCGGAATGACTGTCACTGAAGTCAAGGGATTCGGACGACAGAAAGGGCATACCGAGTTGTACCGCGGCGCCGAGTATATGGTTGATTTTTTACCTAAGATCAAGATTGAGATAATCATTTCAGATGAGCTGTTAGATATCTGCGTGGATACGATTATGGAAGTGGCTAAGACCGGCAAAATAGGAGACGGGAAAATCTTCATCTCAAATATCGATAAAATTATCCGAATTAGAACAGGTGATGAGAATGAAGCGGCTATTTAATATTCGACTTAATTCCCGACCTTCTGCTTAAATTCACACAAATCTTCGATAATACACGAGCCACACCTTGGTTTTCGTGCAACGCAGGTGTATCGACCATGTAAGATCAACCAGTGGTGTGCATCCATAATAAATTCGCCTGGAATGAATTTCACTAAACGATTTTCTACTTCAACAACATCTTTGCCCTTGGCAATCCCGGTTCGATTTGATACTCGAAAAATATGTGTATCTACTGCCATTGTGGGTTGGCCAAAGGCGGTGTTTAGCACCACATTAGCGGTTTTCCGGCCAACGCCTGGCAAGGCTTCTAATTCTGCTCTGGTTTGCGGAATCTCGGAATCATGCTGGTCTAACAAAATCTTGCAGGTTTTAATGACATTACTAGCCTTTGTATTATACAAGCCAATAGTCTTGATGAAATCTTTTAAGCCCTCAAGCCCAAGATCGTAAATTGCCTTCGGCGTGTTTGCTACCGGATAGAGTTTTGTGGTCGCCTTGTTGACTCCAACGTCCGTTGCTTGAGCTGAAAGAATAACGGCAATCAACAGCTCAAAAGGAGAGCTATATTCCAGTTCAGTGGTCGGATTGGGATTCTGAACCCTAAGTTTTTCGAATATTTGTTGGCGTTTGTCTTTATTCATCATCAAGTTTCTTATTGGACTATTTATTGATAGCATTAGCATCTGCACAGAGCAAGAAATTCAAACTAGAGAGCTAACAACAAAACAATGGATTCCTTTTTCCGAATTGTATCAAGTAATCAGTGGCAAGAGGCGCAAATAACGGGAATAATTCACTAACAGTGAAACTGATGGTAAAGATGAACTGAAACCTGCATCTTCATTAATTATGGGTATATAGTTTGAATATTCAAAGAACAACAACGGAGCGTTTGTACTCCATGGAGAGAGTTAATGGAACAGATTAAAAGACAAAAAATTAGCATTAATAGCCAGTTTGACGGTGGAAATATCGTTTGTCTCAACAGCGATGATTCGTCCGATATCCAGCTCGATATAAAAATAGATAACCAGAGCGATTTTTATCAATGGTTCTATTTTAGGGCAACTGGTGTTTGTAATACCAATTGTCAATTCAAAATTATGAACGCAGGCGCTTCTTCATATGTAGATGGCTGGACGGGTTACCAAGCGGTGGCTTCGTATGATCGAACCTATTGGTTCAGAGTACCCACCGAATACTGCGATGGTGTATTAACGATAAAACATCAGCCCGAGCAGGATGCTCTTTATTACGCCTACTTTGCGCCCTATACCATGGAGCAACACGCAGATTTTATCGCGAGCTTGCTAGATCATCCGTTCGTGAATCTAAATGTGCTAGGGCAGACGCTTGATGGACAAGATTTTGATCATTTGACTATCGGGACAGCTGGCGAAGGCAAGAAGAAAATTTGGGTCCATGCACGACAACATCCCGGTGAAACGCAAGCCTCTTGGTGGATGGAAGGCTTTCTATCGCGTTTATTAGACGATACTGATGCAATGGCGAGGGATTTATTGAACAAAGCTGTGTTTTACGTTATTCCAAACATGAACCCCGATGGTAGCAGAAGAGGGCATTTACGAACCAATGCTGTCGGTTCAAATCTTAATCGAGAGTGGTTAAACCCAAGCATGGAGAAAAGCCCTGAAGTTTTCCTTGCGCAAAAAAGAATGAAAGAGATCGACATTGATTTTTGTCTTGATGTTCATGGTGATGAAGGGCTGCCGTACAATTTTATCGCTGGTGCGGAGGGGATTAAAGGTTGGACTGAAAAAATGTCCACATTACAAAATCAATTTACTGATAGATTGGAATTAGTAAACTCAGATTTTCAAACAAAAATTGGATATGATAAAGATAAACCCAATTCTGCAGATATGTCGATTTGCACTAATTTTATTGCTCAGGAATTTGATTGTTTATCTATGACATTGGAAATGCCGTTTAAGGATACCGCTGAAACGCCGCACAAAGAGCAGGGCTGGTCACCAGAGCGATGTGAGAATCTTGGTGCATCTTGTTTAGATGCTATTGCGGCGGTGATTGATGATTTGTGATCAACCAATTTTGAAAGCCATAATTTTGACCTTAAATTCCAATCCCTTGTAGTCAAAAATCGTCCGTTTCACGCTAGGTCATTTATGTCACTCAAACTACCACATCAAATCATCTGGGATCTGATAATCAGCATAAGGATCATCTTCAACTACAGGCTCTATTTCAAGATTTAGTGGAACGATATGCTCGTCTGAGCGTTGCAGTATTTTCTCTGCAACGACTTTCGGTACCAATGAATAACTATTGTTTAATCGTGCTATAACCAACAAGCCATTGGTTAGGTGTTTGTGAATTTCATTGGACAGCTCGAGTTTTTTTATTTTTCCGTGGTCAGCAAAATTAAAGGTGATTTGTGGTTTACCGGTAGATTGCTGATTAACTTCAATAAGCTGTTTTATTTGTGCAAGGATTGCAATTTCTTCTGCCTTTGCATTTTTTTCTTGATTAAGCAGGCGATCCCTTTCTACTTGTTTGAGCATTGTTTTTTCGGCAGCGACTTTAGCTTCATCTAGTGTTTCGAGCTTGTGTTTTCGATTGATTTTTGCTTGCTTTCGTTTGGCACTCTTAGTCTTGGTTGCTTTGTCTTTGCTCACCAAACCGGCTTTTAGCAATTGATCTTGAAGTGAGGACATTTTGAAGCGCCTTATGGGAATAACCTAGAGATAGTAACGGAAAATAATATGACTACCCCTAAGTTTGTTGAATAAACCTAAAAACTATATAGCAGGCTTACTGCAGTAATAGTATCCGTTTTTTTACTACCCGCTGGAACGCTTGAAGAGGTTTTAATATTGTATGAGAGTTTCAACGCTAAGGCATTATTCAGTTTGTTTACGTAGCCGATATTAAATATGCTGATAGTCTGGTCTGAACCGCCATCTACAGTCAAGTCAGCAACAAAATGGCTATACTCATTCATCGTATATTTTCCTTTACTACCAAAGTGAATGATAACTTCAGAGTCATTAGAACCATCATCTAACTCACTCGTTCGATAACCTGGCCCAACTTCTGCCGACAATTGAAATGTATCAGTATCATATAGTTTTCTTCCATAACCAGCCACGATGGTTGATTGGGAATCATAACCGCTAAACTTGTCGACGTCGTGAGTAAGTCCTGCAAACAAGAACTGATCATCATCCATTTTGTAATCGGATTTAAGCTTAAGTAGATAGCGCTCAGCAGTCGTGGAGTTATCGACTTCCGCATTTACAATATCAAATTTTGCAAAGTGTAGCCATTTTTCTAAATCGTAGGAGACTTCAAATTTTCCTGTTGCGGTTGAGGTATCCGTATTGCCGGAGGTGATTACCAATCCAAACTCGGCGGCACCAAACCATCCTTTGGGCTCCTTTGCTTTCTCTTCGGAGTAAGCTGAGAATGCAACTGCTGATAATAAGCACGCAGTTACGAATTTTTTAATGAAATTCATTCTTTTCTTCCTTTAAATGTAAAGCGGCCAAACTCAGTAGTTATTACTGGTAGTTCGACCGCAAGTTTTTCGATGATTGTCTATTTACTTATCCAAATGGACATCCATTTGAGGATAGGGGATAGAAATACTATTTTCGTCAAATGCAAGTTTGATTTTCTCGTTTAAGTCAAACTTCACGCCCCAATAATCAGCGCTCTTAACCCAAGGACGCACGACAAAATTGACTGATGAATCCGCTAATTCTGAAATAGCGACTAGAGGCGCAGGATCTTCTAGAATGCGCTCGTCCTTGCTCATGATATCACTCATAATATCTTTGGCCTTTTTGATATCGTCACCGTAGCCAATGCCAAAAACCATATCTATTCGGCGTGTAGCTTTAGCTGAATAATTGGTAATTACTCCGCCGTAGATTGCTCCGTTTGGAACGATCATTTCTTTATTATCGCCAGTACGCATAATGGTGTTGAATATGCTGATTTTTTCAACGACTCCAGAAACACCGCCAGCCTCTACAAAATCGCCGGTGGTAAAAGGTCTAAACATAATCAACATTACGCCGGAAGCAAAATTCTGTAGTGAGCTTTGCAGTGATAGACCAATCGCTAGACCGGCAGCAGCTATAAGCGCGACAAGAGACGAGGTATCGACGCCAAGCTCTCCAAGAGCTGCAATGATGACAAATAAATTTAATACGCTGGTTAGCATACCTGTGATGAAATCGATCAAAACTTGATCGGTTTTGCTCTTTTTCATTATCGATTCAACAACGCGACCAATTATTTTGACGATTGTTTTACCGATAATATAGATGGCGATAGCAAAGACTAAATTAAGCCCATAGACTAAAATATAATCTTCAAATATCATCTTCATACTTTCTTGTGAAAATTCCATGTTCCTTTCCCTCTAAATTATGTGTCGAGCAAAGCTCTATATTTATACTCAAAATAATCCATTACTGCATGTACGATTTTTCTAAGTTTGATTTATTATTAATTCAAACAGCGAATCAACTGTGGATTATAAAGGTAAAAAAGGACGAAACCAATACCAGACAGTTGTTTTGACTTTAATTTCATTTCCTTAGATAGTTTTAATCTATAAAAGGTAAGAGTTGATCATTCTTGAAAATTGGTAACTCTTACATATTTCTAACTATTGATGGCATCCGGTGCTGCAACAAAATCGAATCCTAAGTTTTCAGCGACACTTTCGCAAGTAACCATACCTTTGTAAACATTAAGGCCATTCATTAGGTGAGCATCCTTTTCCAAAGCGGCTTTATAACCGTTATTTGCAATGCTGATAATGTAGGGGAGGGTCGCGTTATTTAGTGCGAAAGTAGAAGTTCTCGGTACTGCTCCTGGCATATTAGCAACACAATAATGTACAACATCATCGACAATGTAGGTTGGGTCGGCATGAGTTGTTGCGTGGGAGGTCGCAAAACAGCCACCTTGATCAATCGCAACGTCAACAACGGCTGCGCCTGGTTTCATTCGCTTAATCATATCTTCAGTGACAAGCTTTGGTGCAGCAGCTCCAGGGATTAATACGCCACCAATAACTAGATCCGCTGAAAGTACGTGTTGTTCCAACGCGTCTTTGCTAGAAAAGACGGTCTCAAGCTGTGCACCAAACTGAGCATCTAAGCGACGTAGTACATCAATAGAGCGATCTAGGATAACTACGTGCGCCCCCATACCGATTGCCATTTGAGCGGCGTTTGAACCAACCACGCCACCACCAATGATTACAACTTTTGCAGGGGAAACACCGGGGACTCCGCCCAATAACATGCCTCTGCCTGCGTTAGATTTTTCTAAGCATTGAGCACCAGCTTGAATGGACATACGACCCGCCACTTCCGACATCGGAGCCAATAAAGGTAAACTACCATTGTTGGAGGTGACTGTTTCATAGGCTATGCAAATGGCTTTGCTCTTAATTAGATCTTCGGTTTGACGTAAGTCTGGTGCTAGATGTAAATAAGTGAACAATATTTGATCTTCACGAAGCATCTTGCGCTCTTCAGCGAGAGGTTCTTTTACCTTAATGATCATTTCAGCTTGTTCAAAAATTTCACCAGCAGTTTTTCTGATTTCAGCACCTACATCGATGTAGGCGTGATCATCAAAGCCAATACCCACACCCGCGTTGCTCTCAACGATAACCTTATGCCCATGCATAATGAGTTCTCTAGCACTTCCCGGGATCATACCAACTCGGTACTCGTGATTTTTTATTTCTTTAGGTACACCAATCAACATAACGTTTTCCTCTGGCTAGTATTGGGTCGTACATTCAAAGCTGACCCGTCAAAATATTGCGCTAGTATACTGAGTGAATGGTGGAATAACATACCGAATATTTGACAATATAAGTATAAAACACTAATATGCAGCATATAAACAGAGTTATATGTTTTAATATTTTCGGAAAGTTAAACTGAGTTTATTACCCAGCCAAGTTGAGCTAGGAGTAGGAAGTAATCGTGCCATTGGATTTAAAGGATATTGATCGAATTGATCGTTCTATACTTCGAGAGCTACAAGCTGATGGGCGATTAGCCAATATTGAGCTTTCTAGGCGCGTGGGATTGAGTGCAACCCCATGTCTAGAACGCGTAAAACGGTTAGAGTCTAAGGGGTTCATTCAAGGTTATGAGGCTATTTTGGCTCCCTCTAAGCTGGCTTCAGCATTGTTGGTTTTCGTTGAAATTCGCTTAAATCATACCTCTCCCGATGTTTTTAATGATTTCAAAAAGGCTGTAATTGAATTACCTCAAGTGTTAGAGTGTCACCTAGTTTCGGGTGATTTTGATTACCTTGTTAAAGCGCGTGTGGCCGACATGGTTGCCTATCGAACCCTTCTCGGAGAGACCTTGTTAACCCTGCCAGGCGTCAGTGGTTCTAGAACTTATGTGGTGATGGAAGAAGTTAAGGAAAGTCGAATGCTGGCAATACCCGCATAGCTTAATTAGTTAGGTTTAGCCCACCTTGAATCCATTAAACTCGTTAATATCGTCAAAGTAAGCCAATACAACAAAAGTCAAATGCATTATTCTCTATGAAAAACATTGAAAACCAACAACCAGCCAACGACATTCTTAGCCTTCGAATAAAAGAGGGCAGTTTTATCTTATTGATTGCTCTCGCCTTGTTTCTGCTCCTATCTCTTTGGAGTTTTACTCCCGACGATCCCGGCTGGACGGTTTCAAAAAATGCGGCAGAGATCCATAATGCTACCGGTCGTGCCGGTGCTTGGTTTGCCAGTTTGTTTTTACATTTATTTGGCTATTTAGCATTTCTTTTCCCATTTATGGTGATCTATTCCGGCTATCTTTTGTTTCGTGAGCGTAAAAACACTTTGCCTAACAGTTTTGCTTTTTGGTCATTTCGACTCTTTGGATTATTGTTCACCTTAATATTAGGAGCTGCAATTTCATCCCTTCATTTTGTTGAACCAAGCGCCGCTAATTCCTATATGGCGGGCGGGATAATTGGTCGATTGTTGGGCGACTTATTTGTGGTTTGGTTTAACGCGATAGGGGCAACATTATTATTGTTGGCAGCCTTCTTTGCCTCAATGACGCTGTTCACCGGAATTTCTTGGTTCCAACTGATGGATTGGATAGGAAAACTGACTCTAGATTCCCTTAGTTGGATCTCTGAAAAATATCGAGAGATGGTCGATATTTACCAGGATAAAAAAGCCCAACAAGCGATGCAACAACAACGGGAAGATGTTTTTCAACACAAGCATTCAGAAATTAAACTGAGAAAACCGGTAAAAATTGAAAAAGAAGTTAAGCGAATTGAGCCAAGTATAAGAGTAGAAAAAGAACGGCAAAGCAATTTATTTGATGAGCCGGTGACTGGTGAATTGCCACAAGTGAGATTGCTGGACGAACCACAGCCTCCAGTGCATAGTTTGTCAGATGAAACTCTTGAAGCTTTGTCTCGTTTGGTTGAGCTTAAGCTGGCTGATTTTGGGGTGAAGGCAATCGTTGTTGCGGTACATCCGGGACCCGTTATTACTCGATTTGAACTCGATTTAGCGCCTGGAATAAAGGTAGCAAAAATTAGCAGTTTATCTAAGGATTTAGCTAGAGCGTTATCGACGACTAGCGTTCGAGTGGTGGAAGTTATTCCTGGAAAGCCTTATATCGGCATAGAAGTTCCCAATGAGCATAGAGAAATTGTTCGGTTAAAAGAGGTGATTGCTAGTCGCGCGTTTGATGATTCTAAATCGTCCTTAACTATGGCGTTGGGTAAAGATATTTCCGGCGCACCCACGGTTATTGATCTCACCAAAATGCCCCATTTGTTAGTCGCAGGAACAACCGGTTCGGGTAAATCTGTTGGTCTAAATGCCATGTTGGTAAGCATCTTATATAAGTCATCGCCAGAAGAAGTGCGGATGATCATGATCGACCCGAAAATGCTCGAACTCTCAGTTTATGAAGGCATCCCGCATCTATTAACGCCAGTTGTGACGGATATGAAAGAAGCGGCTAACTCGCTCCGCTGGGCGGTTGCTGAAATGGAACGCCGATATAAAATAATGTCAGCTTTGGGAGTTAGAAATTTAGCCGGTTTCAACAAAAAAATCCGGGATGCGGTCAAGCGAGGCGAGCCCCTACTAGACCCAACTTGGAAACCAGAGGACAGCTTGGATGAGACCGCGCCAGAACTGAGTACATTACCGAAAATAGTCATCGTGATTGACGAATTAGCCGATATGATGATGATTGTAGGCAAAAAGGTCGAAGAGTTAATCGCACGAATCGCACAAAAAGCTCGGGCAGCGGGGATCCATTTATTGTTAGCAACACAACGTCCATCGGTAGATGTTATCACCGGTTTAATTAAAGCCAACATACCTTCGAGAATTGCCTTTCAAGTCTCGTCTAAAATCGATTCCAGAACAATCTTAGATCAAATGGGCGCAGAGCAATTATTAGGGCAGGGAGACATGCTTTACTTGCCGGGCGGAACCAGTATCCCCATTCGAGTTCATGGCGCATTTGTGGATGACGATGAAGTGCATCGGGTGGTCGCGGATTGGAAAAAACGTGGTGAACCTGTGTTTGAAGACTCAATTACTGCAGGCGCACCGGATATTGATATACCTGGCTTGCCGGCTGTCGAGGGTGGCGATGAGCAGGATGAGCTCTATGATCATGCGGTTCAAATAGTGACCGAATCTCGTAAAGCCTCCATTTCTGGTGTTCAAAGGCGATTAAAAATAGGTTATAACCGAGCGGCTAGAATGATTGAAGCGATGGAAGCTGCTGGGGTGGTGACGGAAATGCAATCGAATGGCACACGCGAAGTTTTGGCGCCACCTGCACCGAGATGATAGTAATTACCCATCTTCATTAATGATGGGTAACAATTTACAATTGTTTTACATGCACCATTGAACGATTACGTTAGTTTAATAATCTAAACTTTCGAATATATCCCTTAAATTAGGATCTAAAATGATAAAAACTGTTTTTCAAAACTCATTATTATTTTTCATTGCTTTACTAGTTTTGCCTACGATAGCAGCTCAAGTTGAACAAGATTCTAAGATAAATCCTGAGCATGAATTAGTGGGCGGATTAGTAGCAGAGACAGAACTAGACTCAAAATCTGATCCTCAAATCAATGAAGCTGCAATTCTTTTGGTTGAAATTTTAAAAGAGACTATTACCTACAGAGCAGAATTCAAGCAAAGCGTTTATCGCGAAAACAGCGATATACCGGAGGTAACTCTTGGTACATTTTTAATTCAACGTCCTAATCACTTTCGATGGCAAACAACAGAACCATTTGAACAAACTATTGTTGCTGATGGTGAGAGTTTATGGACTTATGATCCGGAGCTAGAACAAGCAACACTTCAAAATCAACACGCCGTTCTTGCCGATTCCCCTCTTTTGTTACTAACCAGCACAGTCGATTCACTCATGCAAGCTTTTGATATTAGCGAAATAACGACTCGTGAGGAGGAGGGAGCAGATAAAAAACCGGCTCAAGATAAACATTTGTTTTCTCTTCAACCAAGAAAAAGTAGTTTATTTGAATCTGTTCATATATTGATTAAGGATAAAAAAATCGAAGAGTTTTTTCTTACTGATACCTTAGGCGGACGAACGTCGGTTGAATTTAACAACATAAAACTCAATCAAAAAATCGATATTTATGATTTTATATTTGTGCCACCCAAAGATATTGATATTATAGACTCACGCGAATTCATCGCAGAGTAAAGGCATTCTCTCTCGGCTATAAAATAAGACCAAACTAACCCAAACCAAGCATTAATCAATGAATGATTTATTCTCAAATGAAAAGCAAGATTCTAGTAGTAATAATTCGGCAGCAGCCACTAGAGTAAACTCAATACCTGCCCATCAACCATTAGCGGCAAGAATGCGTCCGCAAGACTTGCATGAATATGCTGGACAAAAACATCTGTTCGAACCCGGTAAACCGCTCTATGAGTCTATTACCAAGGGTAAACCTCACTCAATGTTGCTCTGGGGGCCTCCCGGTACCGGCAAAACAACGCTCGCTCGAATAATTGCTAATCGTTGTGATTGCTATTTTATAGCCATATCTGCGGTGCTAGGAAGTATCAAAGATATCAGGCAGGCAGTGGAGCAAGCTAAATTACAGCGTCATTTAGGTAAACAAACATTATTGTTTGTGGATGAGGTTCATCGCTTTAATAAAGCGCAGCAAGATGCTTTTTTGCCCTATGTGGAAGATGGGACTTTTATTTTTATTGGTGCGACTACAGAAAATCCCTCGTTTGAAGTGAACAACGCACTACTTTCAAGAACAAAAGTATATGTACTCAAGTCTTTAGCTGAAGAGGACTTAAGCTCAGTGTTACAAAGAGCAATTAAACAAGAAAATGATGGCGATTCAGAGGTGATTGAAATCGAACCGGATGCAGAAAAATTGCTAGTTGCATTCGCCGATGGAGATGCACGGCGGCTGCTCAATTTATTCGAAATGGCCCTCGATTTATCGGTACTACAATCAGGTAAGCGAGTCATTAACGAAACTATTGTTAAACCACTTTTAGGAGAAAATGCGAGACGTTTTGATAAGTCCGGGGAAGTTTTTTATGATCAAATTTCTGCACTACATAAATCTGTACGAGGTTCTGATCCTGACGGCGCTTTATACTGGTTTTGTCGAATGATTGATGGTGGCTGCGATCCACTCTACATTGCCAGGCGAGTGGTTAGAATGGCGAGCGAAGACATAGGGAATGCTGATCCGCGTGCGCTTCAAATAGCAACTAACGCATGGGATGTGCAACATCGCTTGGGTAGCCCTGAAGGCGATTTGGCGATCGCACAAGCTGTTGTGTATATGTCAGTGGCAGCAAAAAGTAACGCGGTTTATGCCGCTTTCAATCAATGCATGTCAGAAGTTAAGGCTGAGCCTAGTTTTGATGTACCACTTCATTTACGAAACGCCCCTACTAAGTTGATGAAATCATTAGACTATGGCACCGAATATCGCTACGATCACGATGAACAAGATGGCTATGCCGCAGGACAAACTTATTTTCCTGATGATAAAGATGTAGCCGTTTACTATAAGCCGGTTGAGCGAGGCATGGAAAAACAGATAAAGGAAAAACTCGAACATCTAAGGCAGAAAACCAAGAGTTTTTTAAACTCGTAACTCGTAGAATCAGAAACAATGGAAACAACACTAGTCACAAAATTGGTACCCACTTTAATTGTAGCACTTGGTGGCGCGCTTGGAGCGAGTGGCCGTTTTTGGATTAGAGAATATTTACCCAGTATTACTGGCACTGAATTCCCATTTAGCACATTGCTAGTCAATGTTTCCGGCTGTTTTCTCTCTGGGCTGGTGTATATGTGGTTAGAGACTAGCGGAACACCATGGTCAACAGACAAGTTGCTTTTTTTCTTCGTTGGCTTATTGGGTGCGTTTACTACCTTTTCAGCTTTCGCATTAGACAGCTTGTTGCTCTTTCAACAGCAGCAAATGTTTAAGCTAGCCATTAATATTGGTGGGAATTGCCTGTTATGCTTACTTTGCGTATTTGTTGGCGGCATGGTTGGTGCTAAAATAGGCACAGCTTAAAATCGGTAAGTATTTTCTTGAATAGAAACAAGCCAAATAGACAATCACAAAAGACCAATTAATCATAAAATTAAGACTATCTCGGAATTACAACAATGATTGACCCCAAGTTATTTAGAAATGAGTTAGACATGGTGGTGGCAAATCTCGCCAGACGCGGAATAAATTTCGATCGCGAAGCCTATCTGGTACTGGAAGAGCAAAGAAAAGAGTTACAAATCGAAACTCAGTCCTTGCAAAATGATCGAAAGGTTCGATCCAAATCTATCGGCAAGGCAAAAGCGGCGGGTGAAGATGTTCAGCCATTGTTAGATGAAGTTGCCGACTTAGGAAAAGCACTGGACGAGGCTAAGGAATCATTCGAAGTGGTTCAAGAAAAACTGGACGACTTGTTTATGTCTTTGCCCAATTTAGTTTCCGATCAAGTACCTGAGGGTAAGAGCGAAGACGACAATCAAGAAGTTCGACGTTGGGGCGATATTCCGGAGTTCGGATTTGAGATATTAGATCATACGGAGTTAGGCGAGAAGCTTGGCGGGATAGATTTTGCGACATCCGCAAAATTGAGTGGTTCTCGATTTGTAGTATTAAAATCTGGCATAGCTCGAATGCATCGCGCGCTCATTCAGTTGATGTTAGATACCCATACAGAACAACACGGCTATCAAGAAACCTATGTGCCTTATCTAGTCAATCCTGAGTCTTTACTTGGAACAGGGCAGTTGCCTAAATTTGCTGAGGATTTATTTAGTGTACAGGGAACAACGCAAGACAATAAGCCGCTTTATATGATCCCCACTGCGGAAGTGCCTTTGACCAATATTGTTCGTGATGAAATTGTGGAAGCTGCAGATATGCCGCTTAAAATGACTGCGCATACGCCTTGTTTTAGAAGTGAGGCAGGTTCATATGGAAAAGATGTGAAGGGACTGATCCGTCAACATCAATTTGAAAAAGTAGAAATGGTACAGATTGTAAAACCTGAAGACTCATTTAAAGCGTTAGATGAACTTACTTCTCATGCAGAAGAAATTCTAAAGCTTTTACAGCTACCGCATAGAACAGTAATTCTTTGCAGTGGTGATATCGGGTTTGGCGCGACCAAAACTTATGATATTGAAGTTTGGTTACCGGCACAAAATACCTACCGAGAGATTTCATCTTGTAGCAACATGGGCGATTTTCAAGCGAGAAGGATGAAGGCTCGATGGCGAAATCCGGCAACCGGAAAACCCGAACTCGTGCATACGCTTAATGGTTCAGGTTTGGCGGTTGGTCGAACTTTGGTTGCCATTCTTGAAAATTATCAGACTTCGGATGGTAAAATAACCGTTCCGAACGCTCTAAAACCCTACATGAAAACCGATGTCATAGGGTAGTTTAAATAGGGTCTTTTACCCTTCCATATCTTCAAGAAATCCTTCAATCCCTAATGACTGAAGGCGTGGTAAAAACTGCGTTCTATAACTCTTAACCATGTTGACACCTTCAATCGTTAAATCAATGATTTTCCATGTGCCGGTCTTATTGCTTAATTTGTAATCAATAATAATCGGGTTTCCAACCGCTTGCTGCATAGAACTCCTAACTTTTGCAGTTTTTCCCGATTTGGAAAATATCGGTTTACTAAATTTAAATTTTTGTCCATCGTAAAAAGACAATCCGCTAGCATAATTCCCAACCACTAGATCGATAAAGCTTTTGGTAAATCTTTCTTGTTGAGGCTGAGAAAAAGTTTTCCATTTTTTACTTGTTAAGGTTAATCTAGCAAATACCGTGGTATCAATCGCTGGAATTAAGGTTGAATGTACTAATGACTTTGCAAGTCCGGTGTTGGTTTTTAGTTCAGTTTTGTTCTTTTCCACTTCTACAATCATCGCATCTGCAACTCTTCCTAAATAGATATTAGGGCTCTCTAGTGGTTGATTTTCTGCTGCGATTAAAACATTGGCCACAAGTGCAATAAAAAGGCTGGTTAGTATTTGACTGATTTTATGGTACATTTTGTAGTGCTCCTGGGTGGATCTTAACTTTCTTGTCCAAAAGGGTACTGCTGTGTGAATCTGAGTATTTTAACAAACAATCGCCAGCTACAATAATAAAATAAATGTAAAAAGGTGTTAATAAACCCAAGTGTGAATTTTTAGTATTTACCATACCCTATAATTATATAAGCCTAACGAAAATTGACTTAACGGATGCTGAATTTGACTGTTAATTCGTTAGATATCTTTTCGGTTACAGTCTTCATTGTTAGAGTGAGCCAGATTAACAATGTTACGTACATCGCGCTGGTTTAGGCAAACCGGCTATTTTAGTTGCTTGTTTGGCGGGGCCCTCAGGGAAGAGAATTTGTAGATACAAGCTGTTCCCTTTGTCTTCGCCTAGTACCTTCCGTAAATACTTAACTAAAGGTCTAATTGAAGGACTCGTATTAAACTCGTCGTAAAATTCTCGTACATATTTAACTACTTGCCAGTGATCTTCAGTCATTTCTATCGATTCTAGTAAGGCAATTTGCTGTGCAATGTCCATATTCCATTGATGGCTATCGGTCAGATAGCCATTCTTGTCGGTTTGAATGTGATTGGGTAGGCTCATGGTGCTTTTTTACCAACTTACTATCTTCTGCGCATTTTGACTCAGATCGACGAAATTATAGTAATCGGTGGCGGTAATAGTCTTACTAAGCAAATCTGAAATAGCCCTTGCTTGGATTTGCTCTTGAATGCAGTAAATGGAATTGTCCACAGTGAGTTCATGAAAGCTAAATGAATTAAACTCCTTGGTGGTTAACGAGAATAGCGAGTCATTAAGAAAAAGAATAGAATCGCTTTTCTCTACACACCGCGCGTAGTGTTCGGCAAAATCTTGAAAATTAATCGGCGACTGAATAAGGTGAAGTTGTGTCATTTAAAACGCCACCAGATGATTCGCAGCCAAATTCAACTGCTTAATCTCTTTTCGAGACTTGATCTTAACTTGATCTAATAGTTTCAAGCGCTCTATATCCGTCTTTTCAAGGGATTCATGCTCCACTAACAGACTATCAATATCATAAAACTCTAAGCCCTTTAAGATATCCACCTGATTCTTGTCATTGATAATGCTATTGGATTGATTAGAAATGAGGTTGTAGATACCATCGCCAACAAATATCAAGTTCACTTTGTGATCAAACGCTGCACAGACCAGCCCTAAATCAATGCTCTCTTTGAATTCGGCGCCGCAAAGCGGTGTGTGCCGGATAACAATGTTGGTAGTTATTGTCATAGAATTACTTAAAATGGATTAGCTTCTTATTGCTGTCACTCATTGCTGAAGCGAGTTGACCTAAACCTGCCATAACAAAGTCTGAATTAGCGGACGGCGCTGACTGTTGATATTCATCAGCCAATTGTTTATCAAGGATCCCTCGACTTAGACTAGCTGCTACGCATGTTTGCAATTCAAAACCAGACTTTTTGGCTAACTTAAGCCATGATTTCCTGATTTGAGGTTCATCCGATGGAGGCGTACTCAGATTATTGGCCACAAGCACAGCATCTTGGTAGAAAAACACAGTCTCTATAGGCATTTGCTGTGAATACAAAGTCTCTACAAAACTCATAGCGGTCAAGTGAGCTTGAGTTTTGAGCGGTGAGGCGCTAACAAGTATGCAAAAGGTTTTAATCATAGTTAACAATGATTTATAGACATGAGCATATTGTTAAGCAAGCAACACTCTAAATCAAGAAAGATTTGTTTGGGCATACAAAAAATAAGTGAATGTGCAGTACCAGCAGATCTAAGCGGTTATTATTGAAGATTAGTGAACTATAAAAAAACCGCTTACACAGCGGTTTTTTATTAGAATAGAGTATTTGAAATTAATCCTCGCCAAATACACCAAGTAAATGAAGCAAATGAACAAAGATGTTAAAAATGTTCAGATAAAGAGATACAGTAGCGCGAATATAGTTTGTTTCGCCACCGTTAATTATTCTGCTCGTATCATAAAGAATGAGTCCCGACATGATGACAATAATAGCAGAGCTTATTGCTAAAGATAGTGCAGGGATCTGGAAAAACCAATTGGCGATCATTGCGACAATAGCGACCATTAGTCCTACGAATAAAAAACCGCCCATAAAACTAAAATCTTTTTTGCTGTTTAGTACATAGGCAGATAATGAAAAGAATATTAATGCCGTCCCACCAAGAGCCTGCATTATCAACGAACCGCCGTTAGGCATGGCTGCGTAGTAATTTAGCATTGGACCAAGAGAAGCTCCCATCAAACCCGTGAAGAGGAAAATCCAGAATATGCCATTGGCCTTATCAGCTTGTTTATTAACAACAAATAACAAGCCAAATGATACTAACATCATCACTAATGCAACGCCGTGACCTAAATTCATTGCCATCGCACTTGCGGCAGCTACGGCACTTACAACTAAGGTTGCGGATAAAAGCATGTAGGTATTTCTTAATACCTTGTTAATCTCTATCGAATGACCACTAGTGCGGGTTCTTTCAATAACAGGTGCGTTTTCTCTCATAATTAATCTCCAAAATACAGATTAAGCCAAGGCTTACAGGGTTGTAGTAATAATAGAGGTTTAAACTAAAGATCCCAAGGGCTTAGGTCAAGTATTTTTGGATAAAATGTAACAATAAATGAGGAATTAAGGGAATGAGCTAAAAAAATCAAGAATTTGGTTAGTTTCCTCTTTTAACTAGTAATCTATTCAGGTAATATGCGCGCTTCTGGAGAGATGGCAGAGTGGTCGAATGCACCGGTCTTGAAAACCGGCATGGGTTTATAGCCCATCTAGGGTTCAAATCCCTATCTCTCCGCCAAGTATAAAAGAACCCGCTAAATGCGGGTTTTTTTATACTTGATGAAAAGCTAGGCTTTGGTTTGAGTCCTCCAGTGAGATTGAATATTTCAAATCCCTCTAACAAAAGGGTAGATAACAGGCTTAAAGATGGTCACAGAATTTATCCACTCTTTGCGAAGAGGGATTACGGGCGATTTAAAGTACTAGTTTTGAAAAATCAGCTGTGGCATATTTACCGTGTGCTTATAGATTTTTTTAATCCGAAAATACGACAATCAAAGTAATAGATGCTAATACCTTACACCGAACTATCCGACGACATACTCCAATCCATATCCAAAGACTGGGTGATATCAAATGTGTCTGACACTGAATCACACCCCGAGGTAGAAGAATGGACGGCTCAAACGATGTCTAAGATTAAATCTGGTGAGTTGGTCATAGAATATGGTGAAGAGTCTCAATCCGTCTACTTGAAATCTAAAGATGAAATCGACTTCCAGCAAGGCGAAACCGAAAATGAATAACTACTGCCTACGAAGATTGCGTTACGCTTTTTGCATGAATGACATGTCAGTCTTGGCAATTCTTCGATTGGTAAATTACAAGCTCACAGCGACAGAACTCAAGAGCTATTTAGCAAAAGAAGAGGCAAATGATTTTGTCTTGTTACCCGATTATTTGTTAGTACTATTCTTGGATGGTTTTATTCAGTCGAAACGTGGTAAAAGGGAAGGGGAGTTAGAGCTCTCTCAATCTGAGCGAGTTAAAACGGCTAAATCTGTTAGCTTAAACAATAATTTAATAGTAAACAAAATAAAGATAGCGCTAGCCTTAAAATCCGATGATCTTATTGAGTTATTGTCGTTAGCCGATTTTAGAATATCAAAAGCTGAGATGAGTGCTTTTTTTAGAAAACCATCTCACCGCAACTATCGTGAATGCGGCAACCAGCTGTTACGTAACTTGTTAACTGGCATTACATTAAGATATCGAGACAAGAAATAATGTCTTAACTAACTGTTATCTATATAACTTGAGGTTTTCTAGTAAACGAAAGTCACGGAAAGAGCGCCAATTAAGCCGCCAAAAACTCCACCCCAGACCACTAGCCATCCTAGGTGTTGTTTGATCATTTCTTGCACGATTTCCTTCACCATTTGAGGAGTGAGTTCATCAAGGCGTTTTTCGATGATGATCGATATTTTTTCTGCGATATCATCCTTAATGGAAGAATGCCCTAATTCTTCTTTAACTAGCTGTTGAAAATCTTCTGAATGGGTCATTTCTATCAGCGATTCTTTCATGTTAATTATAAAAGGTTCTCTGAGGGGCAATAATGCTTCTTGTCCTCCAAACATGCCTAACATGCCACCAAAGGATGACTCCATAATCACCTCTATTAGTTTATCGAATGCCGGTGATAAATCCACTTTTTCAATCACTGGAGCCAGTACCGTTTCAATTTCTCCACCAGCTTCTTCTTCCATAAACCGGTCAAGATTTTCCTGGGTAAAAAATTGTTCCATCATCATTCGCCTAATGGCAGATTTAAAATCTTCAAATCGTGCTGGGATCACGCCAGAGCCATACAAACCGGGGATTTTTTCAAATAGCATATGAATGGCTAACCAATTGGTGATAGCGCCAGAAAAGGCAAACAAGCCAATGCCAAAGATTATAGGATTAGATAAAAAATGCCCTAAGAGCATGAGTAAAATGGTCAAACTATTGGTAATTACGCTTTTGTTCATTGGTTGTCAGGTCACGGTTAAATTAATTCATTTTGTTGAGGGCATAATAACAATATTTGCCAGAAACGCCTAACAGGATTAGTGTTTGATCTGAGTCAAAAATAAACAATTATGTTCTGTTAAACTAGAAGCACTAGGATATGGTAGAGAAATAAACGACTATCAGATATTCCTAGTATCCTATTCATCACGTTAACATCGATTCAAGGAACAACAAATGCAAGCTTTACCCCATCACTATACCGTAAGCGCCAGAGCAGAAAGCACCAGTAATTTAGAACTCAGTGCTGATAACTTACCTACCATGGAGGTGGCTCCACCAACGGGTTTTGGTGGCCCGGGCGATGTATGGTCTCCAGAAGACTTGCTTATGTCTTCAATTGCATCGTGTACTATCTTGTCATTTAAAGCGATTGCGCGAGCTTCTAAGCTGGAATGGATATCGTTAAATTGCACCTCTGTAGGTACACTAGATACTGTTGAGCGCCGAGCTCAATTTACTGAAATAGTCACTCGTGCGACTCTAATAATAACTGACGAAGCCAATCGGTCTAAAGCGGAAAAATTGCTTCATAAAGCAGAGGATGTTTGCTTAATTAGCAACTCATTAACCTCTCAATCTACAATAGAATGTACGATCATTATCGCGGATAAAGTGGTGGAATAACATTCAAGTTTTTGTCTTGATTAGGATTGTCGAGCAGTTGCTCGATACTGTTTAAGTCTTTATAGTCCAGATCACAACTATAGTCTTGCGAATCTTTAGCGTATCGGTTTGCGTCAAGCATTTTGATTTTAGCTGAGATTTGCTTATCATCAATTTGATTAGCCAGTTGCCCCAGAGAACGAAAATTTTCCATTGATATAGTGGATGCCCATTTTAACAACTGATTTTCGATTTCGGACGTTGAGCCATTTTTGATAGCAAGAGAAAGTCTTGATTTAAGTGCTGACTTAGATTCTGATTGACTCAGTCCATTTACACTAACTGGTCGAGAAATGTCTCTAGTCGCGTTTTTAGGAGTTGTTGAATTTCGACTTCGAATATAGAGTAGTAGAGTGAATAACCAAACTAGCAATAAAACTACGCTTGCAGATTTCCAATAAACGAGCTGTGTATTGTCTACTAGTGTAATTGTTTCTGATACTGGGCCGATTTTTTCTGCTTCACTGTTTACGCTCGTAGACGAAGCCCCGGCAATTACGGTAAATGTCTTGGCCGCTAGAGTCGCAATTTTTTCTTTTTTTGCTGAGCTATCCCACCATTTCACTTTAACTTCAGGAATTGTAATTGTGCCCACTTTAGAGGGTATGACCGCTATCTTTTCTATTCGTTGTCCAAGTATCCCTTTATCATTTATCTGGCGTTCTTTTTGAGCAGTATCCGGATAAAACTGCAGGCCGTTTACTTTAGGTATTTTGACTTCGGGTAGTTGTGATTCACTGAGCCCTTGAGCATAGAGCAAGATAGTCCAGGTAACGGGTTCGCCAACGGTCAGTTCTAAATTGCCACTAGACCATTTGTCCGCTAACACAACATCCGATGCAGGCATCCAAGGTTGAGCTGTATTCGCAGGTTGTGGCAATACCTTAATATCAATGCTTTTACTGTTAACACTTATCGGGCGAGTCGTGCTTAAAAAACGGCGATTGCTTCGGCTACTTGAATCATTTATATCGGCGGTGAAATTAACGGAATCTATTTCTAACTTTCCACTTTGTTGGGGGAAAATTGAGTAACGTCGCTCAGTAACGACGTAGCGCGTGTTATCAATGTTTTTATCAAACTGAACATCGTCCCCGAGTTTTTCGATGATGCTATCGCCGGCAGTTGGCTCAGTAAGGCGGGCATAATGGGTATTAATTGCGCGATAAAGTCTAACCACAAGAATAATCTGTTGTTGTACGTAAACTTCATTGAGATCAACAGACGTCTCTAAATAAATAGCCTTTTTCTGACCGGCAATATCAACCCGATCACTGGTGTCTTTTATAAACAGTTCAATCGCTTTACTTTTGTGTTTGCCGACTGTTATGGGTGGTATGATCATTTTCCCCGTTTTAAGGGTGCTGAGCTTTATTTTCCATCCTTTGGTAACACTGCTTACTCCATTAATAAAGCTCATATTCTGGTATTGGCTATTAGACACAATGGTAAAAGTTTTTGGGATCAAAGAGAGATCAGGCTCAGCTCCGGTATCTTCGTCAACCTGCAAGGTTAATAAAAAACTCTCGCCTGCGTGTATGTCTATCCTATCTATGGATTGAGTTAATTTAGCAAAGCTGTTTGTCGAAAAAAA